>Ga0180732_1000154_pt1 | contig 66262 bp, 60 predicted proteins | sample KR11_01MetaG_FD_148674 | JGI IMG/M metagenome (GOLD analysis project Ga0180732, IMG submission 148674) | Groundwater microbial communities from the Olkiluoto Island deep subsurface site, Finland - KR11_0.1 MetaG | ecosystem: Environmental > Aquatic > Deep subsurface > Groundwater | place... | reverse complement strand
CAACAGGAGAGGTGCGTCCTGTTGATGGATAATTCAGCGAAAATCAGCACGGGTCAGGGACAAATGACTGGATAAATGGGTCATTTGCCTCTGACATCTGTCATCTTGGCCTCAAGGACGGAAATTTGGTTCGTCGGTTATGATTTTTTGATGGAATTTGGGGCTAATGAGAAATGCGGGTTAGGATTGATATAACGGTGTTTAGATAGAATTCGCAAACTTTACAATGGTACAGTTCTAAGGGGGAAGGTCAGAACAAGGTAGTGTTATACAAAAAGACGGCATCTTCTCAGGGAACTTGATCTAGGTCTTCGATAGTCAAGATCCCTCGAAAATATGTGGACTAAACGATGAGGAGATTCCCCTGCCTTTCAAAAGGGTCCCCCATCAGCAGCCGCACACTGATGGTTTTTTCCCGGTAAACTTGGCAAGCCAACTGTTGAGAATATAGCGTGCACAACCGCAACCATCATCGGGATTGACAAAAATGGCCTCGACAGGACAGTTCCTGGCACAAGCCCCGCATTCCATACAGGCATCATAGTCGACAATTGTCGCTTTTTTTTCAATACATTTGAAAACCCGATGCGGACAGACTATCTCACACATCCCACAACCGATACAGACCGCCTGATCGAGTTTGAGAATTGCTGCACCATCTATGTACCTGAACTCTTTCATTGTTTATTTCTTAAAGAAAAAATGGCCCGGCAAGCCAGCAGAGCAGGCCAAGCAGGGCGGAAACGATCTGTATTGCTAAGCCTTTGCGCATTTCCATTTCAACCCCGGAAAGAGAGGTATAGGGGGTAGAACCGGTGAAGTTCATGGCCAGAAAGGAGCTGACACTCATTGCCCATAAGGCCATACCGATCACGGCAATCCAGCCGACAAAGGGCAAAAACCGCAGAACAGTAAAAACTGCGACCAGAATCCCTAATAGCACACCTTTGAGCCAGAACTGCCTGCCCGGTATCCAAGGCAGCAGAAGTGGAACCAGAACCGCCCCGGCAAGGACGCTCATAATCGTCACGAGGGTGATGCTTCCTCCTCTATGCAAGGCACGGTCCAGCGAATAGATATCCGGTCCGAAACCGGAGAACAGGACCAGGCAGACAAGAATGAGAGTAAGCGGTTTCAGGAGTAAAAAAATTTCCAAAGGGATCAAGACGGCGCGTTCCTTCAGGGTAAAGGTGACGCTGCGCATGGACTCGTCTGCTGTGTTACCGCCAGTCAGAAATGCCCTGATATCAGTTGCCCTGATCGGGCCGAAGGTACTTTTGAAACCACATGCAGTTTTCAGTTTCAGGGCAGAGACTCCAGGGGCGCTACATTGCGGAAGAATCAGTTCGCGGTGCTTGACCACTTCCACAAGTCTTGCCCGCTGGACCTGGTAAACAATTTCCTCAGTGGAAAATGTTCCTTTACCTGCGGCACACCAGACGTTGATGCCTCTGGTGTCAACTACCAGCATCCAGACATTCATGCCCCCTAGTTCATTACGCAGGGTATCGAAAGTCAGTTTATAATTGGCGGTAACTAAAACGGGCGCATCACCGGTTGGCTTACCGACACAATACAGTCCTGGCGTTATGGTGTACTTATCACGCTGAATACCGAGTCGCACTCCGATCGTCCCAATATGATCAGCACGACTCAGAATGGTATCAATCTGCGGCACCCAACCTACCGGCGAGTCGACAAACCCGCAAACAAAAGGGTAGATGGCGTATCCCGCCAGTTCATGCTCCCCGGACCGGGGTTCCGTTTTGGGACCTCAGCAGACTCCGGCTTCTACTTCCGGCGGCGGGGCTAAAGATACAGAACAGGATGAAGGATTTTCCGATTTTGATAAACTGGCAAGAGGTTGCAAGGATTGTGTCATGATAGTGATAATTCCATTTGTATCAGCAACAGATTGAGAGAATATCCTCCCCTGGCCGGGAGCAAACTTCCCTTTTGGCACACTACATGTTTTTAGTTTATCAATAAATGCAAGATATGACCATTACAGCAATTCATCCCGCAATCTTTGTCGCCAGAAACTCAACAAAAAGTTCACTATCATTTTGCACCTGACAAACCCGGTAATCGTGCAGACCGATGCTCCGGGCCAGCTCCTTATATTCAATGGCCAGCTCCAGATCAGTCTCGGAATTATCAATGGTAAACGAGAGGGGATAGACAATCACCTTCTCTCCCGACAGTCCCTTCAGCGTTGTCTCCAGTGATGGCTCCAGCCAGCGCATGGGTCCGACCTTGGACTGATAGGCCAGATGAACTCTTTTAAAGTCCAGTCCGGCGTCAGGCAATAGCGTTTTCAACAGGGCAACATGCGCCTCAATCTGCCCTTCATAGGGATCGTCGACGGCAATCTTCTGTGGCAGGCCATGGGCTGAAAAGATCAAATGAGCACTGCTGTCCAGATACTGTTCGCGAATACGCTCCACTATTGAGGCATTAAACAGAGGATCATCATAATAAGGGCCGATTTCCCTGATCTCCGGCCGTTGCCCATAACTCTCAATCGCCCGATAGACATCTTCAAGACTCGACTGAGTTGTGGTCGAGGAATAGTGTGGATAGAGTGGAACAAGCACCAATTGATCAAACTCTCTTTCTGCAAAGAGATCGGCAGCCAGAGGATGGGTATAACGCATGACCGGAAAAACCGCTTCCCCGGTTCGTTGTCGAAGCTTTTTCACCAACCTCTCAGTATGCTGATAAATCCTGCTACCGTTAATCAACTCATACTTTCGCCATGTTTTTTTATAACGAAGAGTTGAAATAAGCGGAGCGAGGAGATAACGCACTGGCGAGCGAATAATATACTTATCACTGAACATATTGAACAGAAAAGACCTGAGCTCCTGTTCTGACCGCGCTCCGCCCATGTTGAGCAACAAGACCCCTTTCATTTCCTTTCCCCTACCTTCTGCTCAGCAATTTCAGTTTATTATCGGGGCAGTACTGACACAGTTCCGTCCCTGATTCTTGGCTGTGTAAAGTGCCGCATCGGCACGACTGATGGTTTGTTCAAACAATTCCACCCCATCATATTGGCTGATACCAATACTTACGGTCAGTGCAATGAATTTGCCATTTTCCTCGAAGCGTCTTTGTTCAATTGTCTCGCGCAGCTTTTCGGCAAGGCATTTTGCCTGATCAAGATCACAGTCATTCAGGACCACCAGAAATTCCTCGCCTCCCCAGCGCACGGCAATGTCCGACTGACGCAGCGAATTCTGTAAGAGTTGAGCGATACCGCTCAAAGTGCGGTCTCCAACAAGATGCCCATGGATATCGTTGATGGCTTTAAAATGGTCTATATCTATAAATAATATGGACAACGGTCTGGGATTACGAAGATATTCAGCAAGGAGTTTTTTAATGAAGATGATGAAAACCTGCCGATTGAGCAGGCTAGTCAGCTTGTCGGTGGTGGCCATCTCCTCAATGCGGTTCTGGTAACGGTCAAGGGTCAGATGGGCCAACACTAATACCAGCAGCGTCATTGCCAGACTAACGGCGAGATTAATATAAAGTGTCCGGCGTATGCCAGCCAATGCCATGTCCTCATTCTGTTCAACAAACAAGAACCACTTGAGCTCAGGCAGATAGTTGACGTTTAAAATATAATTGTCACCATTCACTTCATACTGATAAAAACCACTCTTTTCGTGTAGAATACGTTCTACAAGGACCCCCAGCCCCGGCGCGGTATGCATGTCGATTTCCTCTTCGGTAGTACTGCCGAACAGAACCTTGTGTCCCTGGTCATTGACGAAGTAGATGACGCGCTGATAGCGCTGCTGGTAGTCTGCAATCAGGTGGCGTACGGCATCCACGGTGAGGCCTATACCGGTTGCGCCGATATAGTTGCCTCCAAAATCGAAGACACGATAGTTGATAAAGATAGTCAACGTATCCTTGTTGGCCAGATCGGGATCCACATTAATCTCGTAGGATTCCTTCATATTGCGCACCCGGTAGTACCAGGCATCACGTGGCTCCGTTGGTACCACATGTTTCATGATGCCTTTACCGGTATAATAAATCGCACTTTTTTCCGAGACGAAAAAGCTGCTGAATGCACCGTAGCGTTCTTTCACCTCGGCCAGGTAACGCGCCAATTCACCCACATCTTTTTCACCCTGCATAACCCATTCACGCAGAAAGGTGTCGTGGGCCATGGTGGAAGAAATCAGCACAGGGCGGACCAGATCCTTTTGGATCTCCGAATAGATGTTACTCGAGGTAAGCGGAAGATTCTGACCAATAATTGCCGTGCGGATGGCCTGCTTGGAAACAAAGTAGCCGAACAGTGTGGTGGCAAAAAACCCGGCAATCAGCAACAGGCTCAAGAGGAAAAGAAGCCGGCGACGGTCAAAAATACGATAGGTTTTGGTCATGGCAGTGCTACGCAGGTAATTGACCCGCATCCTATGCGCGTCATCAGGATTCGGGTCATTGTTAACCCAAGAATATACAAAGCCTCACTCCTGTTGTATTGGCCAGAGAGTAGACAGAAAGAAACACTGTCCGCTGCCTTTACCTCAACCCAGGGCCACATCGAGTACCATCATCACCGTGAATCCAGACATGGTGGCCATGGTGACCATGTCAATATGGGCCTCATTGAGTTGTGAGGTCGGAATTAATTCCTCCACCACCACAAAGATCATGGCCCCGGCGGCAAAACAGAGGGCATAGGGAAGAATGGTCTGCATCTGGAGGACAAAAAAAGCCCCCAAAACACCGGCCACAGGCTCGACCATCCCCGAAGCCTGGCCCATGAGAAAACTCTTCATCCGCCCCATCCCCTCTCTTCGCAGGGGCATGGAGACCGCTGCTCCTTCCGGAAAATTCTGAATTCCAATACCTATGGCCAAAGCAATCGCCGCACCAATAGTGGCTGAGGGAAGACCGGCAGCCACTGCTCCGAAGGCAACCCCCACAGCCAGCCCCTCCGGAATATTGTGGAGGGTGATAGCCAGGACCAGCAAGGTACTTCGTTGCCACGAAGTCTTGACTCCCTCGCTCTTATTCATCGCCAGCCCTGGATGAAGATGGGGAAGAAAGGTATCAGTCAGGCGCATGAAAATTCCGCCACCCATGAATCCGATCACGGCAGTCAGCCAGGGAACAAGTCCCATCTGCCCCGCCATCTCTATGCCTGGGGCCAGTAGCGACCAGAAGCTGGCCGCAATCATAACCCCGGCCGCAAATCCTAGCATTGCATCCATGAACCGCTGATTAACGGTCCTGGTGAAAAAAACCAGTGCTGCACCGGCGGCGGTCACCCCCCAGGTAAAAAGGGTGGCCAGAAGCGCCTGCATAACCGGATCAAATTGCTGTATAAAACTGATCACCTTGATTCCCCGCCATTTAATTCTCTTACCATGCCACGGGTAATCTATCGATGACAGACAGCTACCGCACCATATATTATTATTCTTACCAGATGCTGACCAATAAAAAAAGGGGAGCCAGATGGCTCCCCTTTTTTTTATCCATAGAACGACAGCTAAGGTTTACAGATTGAAAAGCAGATCGCTGTAGGTCGGCACCGGCCAGAGATCACTTGGCAGAATCGCCTCCAGGGCATCGACGTCAGCGCGCAGACTCACTGCCGCAGCCATCACCTTGTCGCGATAGGCGGCAGCCTGCTTCTCCAGTTTATCATTGCTCTGAGCCTTCTTGGTCTCATCCTCAAGCTTTGCCACCTTTTTGCTGGCCGCCTCAAGATGCTTTGATACCTGCTCCAGCAGTTCCTTCTGCACCGTTCCCAACTTTCCGGCAACAGACAGAGAGGCTCCGAGCTCCGTCACGAAACGAATGGCAGCAGGGATATACAGGCGCCGCGTCATCTGAATCGCGGTCAACGCCTCGATATTGATATGCTTGGCATACTGCTCCACATAAATTTCATAACGAGAATCCAACTCATCCTTGGAAAGTACATTATACTTACCAAAGAGCTTGATCGCCTTAGGAGTCACAAAGGCCTTCAGGGCATCCACGGTATTCCGGACATTAGGAAGACCACGCTTCTCCGCCTCTTTGGCCCACTCTTCTGAGTAATTATTACCATTGAAGATGATCCGGCCATGCTTGGTCATGACTTCGGTCAGAATGGCCAAGATCTCTTTATTAACATCCTTGGCCTTTTCCAGACGAGTCGCGATTTCATCAAGGGCCTCGGCGGCGATTGTATTCAACGTCACATTGTGACCGGCAATGGACTGGGCAGAACCGACCATGCGGAACTCAAACTTATTACCGGTAAAAGCAAAGGGCGAAGTCCGATTCCGGTCCGTATTATCCTTGGGCAGTTCCGGCAGGGAATCAACCCCTATTTTCAAGGTCTGACAGACGTCTGACTTGCAAATTTTCTCACCCTTGGCCAGTTTTTCCAGGACATCAGACAGCTCATGACCGAGAAAAACAGAGATGATCGCCGGCGGGGCTTCGTTGGCGCCCAGACGATGATCATTACCGGAGCTCCCGCAGGTGGCACGCATGATATCGGCATGGGTGTCCACCGCCTTGAGCAGGGCGGAGAGGAAGATCAGGAACTGGGCGTTATCCTCAGGGGTCTGGCCCGGGTCAAGCAGGTTGATACCGTCATCAGTGGAGAGCGACCAGTTGTTGTGCTTGCCGGAACCATTAACCCCGGCGTAAGGTTTCTCATGAAGCAGGCAGACCATGCCATGACGGATAGCCACCTTCTGCATGGTCTCCATGACCAGCTGGTTGTGGTCGGTGGCGATATTAGTGGTGGTGAAGACCGGGGCCATCTCAAACTGGGCCGGGGCCACCTCGTTGTGCTTGGTCTTGGAGGCGATGCCCATCTTCCACAGCTCAATATCCAGATCCTTCATATAGGCGGAGACCCGATCCTTGATGGCGCCGAAGTACTGGTCTTCCAGCTCCTGGCCCTTGGGAGCGGGAGCGCCAAAGAGAGTGCGGCCGCAGGTCATCAGGTCAAGGCGCTGCTGATAGTATTCCTTCTCGACCAGAAAATATTCCTGTTCGGCGCCGACGGTTGACATGACGCGTCTGGAGGTGGTGTTGCCCATGGCCTTGAGCACCCGCATCGCCTGCTTGGCCACGACATTCATTGACCGAAGCAGCGGAGTCTTCTTGTCCAGGGCCTCACCCTTGTAGGAACAGAAGGCGGTGGGGATACAGAGGGTCACATCACCGGCGGTATCCTCTTTCAGAAAGGCGGGGGAGGTGCAGTCCCAAGCGGTGTAGCCGCGGGCCTCAAAGGTCACGCGCAGGCCGCCGCTGGGGAAGGAGGAGGCATCCGGCTCGCCCTGGATCAGCTGCTTGCCGGAAAACTCCATGATCACACCACCGTCATCGGTGGGGGCAATAAAGGAATCGTGCTTCTCGGCGGTGATCCCGGTCAAGGGCTGGAACCAGTGAGTGTAATGGCTGGCACCTTTTTCAATGGCCCAATCCTTCATGGCATTGGCCACCACCGAGGCGACCTCGGGGGCAAGGGCAACGCCGGTAATGATGGTCTTGCGCAGGGCCTTGTAGGTATCCTTGGGCAGCCTCTCTTTCATGACCCTGTCATTAAAAACATTGGACCCGAATAACTCGGGCACGGGGATAGCATTCTGACCATAACCGCTATCACAACAGCAATTTGGATTATCACACATTCGTTGCTCCTCCTGATCTTTTTAAATCATGATTTTTAGAGGCGTCATGAAACAAGCAATGTCTTTTTCTTGCTTGCTTCATCTACGGCCTCTTATGCCGCGCCAAAGAAACAGCTAATCTTTTTAGGCTGTTTCTTTGCGTGGCGCCTGACGAATAACAACATACAAGGAGCCGTTACAAAATAACCGGGGCATTTCCGACCATTTCATTACGGATCATTATGCCGTTTATTGCTATCACGATGACGGCAATATTTTTTATAACGGCTTGTACTTCATTACCCAACCATCACACAATGTGAATACGTTTATCTTTTTACCATTTTGACCACAAAAAGTAATCAAAAAATATTTTTTCTTACATATATGTAACATTTCACAATACGCGCTCTATTGCATAGAGCACACCCGCCCTGATCTCGGCCGCAAAAGACGCATCAGTAATCTTCTGCCCCTCGCTATCCAGTACATAAAAAATATCGATCAGCTGCTGCACCTCTGTAGCAATAAAGGCCCGATAGATGTTAATTCCAAAATCAGCCAGGGTCTGTGCAATATGGTACAATTGCCCGGCCCTGTCCTCAGAATGCACCTCTATGACAGTATAACTGTCTGAAATCTCATTATCGATCTCAACTCGGGGCTTCTGCTGCCCCAGCAACATCGCCCCCGACAACTTACTCCGTTCATAAATGGAGGCCAGTTTCTGATAGATCCTGTGCTCTAGCCCCAAACGATGATTGAGGGCACGATCCAGGTCGTCATTAACCGCCTGCCAGTCTTTTTCAACAAAGCTCAGACCATCAAGGGAACGCAGCTCCAGTACATCCACCGCCAAGGCCATCCGCTCTTTCTCTACCCTTGACGCAAGCAATTCTGGGCCTTCTTTGGCCGGCAAGGATTCACCACTCTCCCAGGTAAAGATCTTCGCGCTCAGCACCGAGAAATTATGAAGTGCCAGCACCCCACAGATCTTCGCCAGCAGGCCGGACCGGTCTCTGGCCATAATCAACAGTGACCAATGCTGATCGAGCTCCTGCGGCAAGATCAGGGCCTTTTTCCGCAAAACCTGATAATTCTGCCGATAAATCTGGATATGCTCAACAACTACCTCAGGACTAAAGCTCAAGAGATAGTCTGCGGGTAGATGGGCAACATCAGCGACAGCGAGGGATGAACCGACACTTTCAGTCACTGCCTGCGCCTCTTCATCACCGCCAAGCAGCGACACAACCTGCTCCCGCAGCCAGTCAACTCCCTGCTCTACCTGCTGCTGCACAGTATCTGGATGTGCGACAGCAATCAGACCAGCTTCCAGATAGGGAGAGATTTTTAGAAACAATTCATGCAGCAGAGCAGCCTTCCATTCACTCCATGCTGAAGGACCTGTCGCCTTGGAATCAGCAATAGAGAGGAGATAGAGCATGGCCAGCCGATCACTGTCACCAATGGTTTCGGCACAACGCCTGATAAAAACTTCATCATTCAAATCACGACGAAGGGCGTTTTCCGGCATAAACAGATGATAGCGTATCACAAAGGCCAGACAGGAACATTCTGCAGGATCAAGACCAAGCCTCACCCCCACAGCCCCTACCATATCTGCCCCAATCAAGGAGTGATTGCCCCCTGCACCCTTGCCAATATCATGAAGCAGCGCTGCCAGATAGAGGATATGCGGCGATGCCACCGAAAGATAAACAGTGGCATCATGTTCCACTATCAATCGCAGTTCGGCCACAGTCTGCAACAGATGCCGATCAACCGTGTAGATATGATAAATGTCATGCTGGGCCAGGGTACTGATCCGCGCAAATTCAGGAATGTAGGCCGTCAGCAGCCCAGTCTCCAGCATCACCTCCAAAACAGGGAGCGGATCAGCGGGGTGCAGCAAAAGTTCAAAAAAAGGCCTGGACATACGCGGCGACACCCGCATCTTGTCATCGATGAGATCAAGATTGGCGCTGACAATTTTGCGTGTTCGATGATGAACAGAAGCTCCCGTTCTCACCGATGCCAGGAAAAGACGCATAAGCAAATACGGCCTGGATGCCAGCTCTTTGGCGGAAACAACCAGATGAAGGCGATCGTTACGCAGCTCAATCCCCTTTTCTAGGATCCGGTCACTGTTTGGCCTTTCTCCTTTTACAGCAAGACCAAGGACCTCATCCACGTGCTCAAAAAAGAGATCCGTGATTACCGCAATAGTCTGAAGATGACCATGCATCTCCCGCATAAACCTCTCTACGCCCAGCTTACCCGTTCCTGTTTTATACCCGAATGCCTGGGCCAGCTCCTCCTGATGTTCGAAATAGAGCTGATCATTCTTGCGCCCACTGATATAATGCAGGCGATTTCTGATCTTCACCAACTCGTCCCAGGAAGTCGCAAAGGCTTCGCGCTCTTCCTCCAGAAGAACAGCCGCCTCAACAATGTCCTGAAGGCTGTCCAGACCAAAAACAACCTTTGCCGTCCAGAGCATGGCCTGGATATCACGCATTCCTCCTTTCCCCTCCTTGATGTGAGGTTCAAGCAGATAACTGTGACTGCCAAAGCGCTTCCTGCGTGCCGCGCGGAAGGCCTTCATACTGCGTACAAATTCCTCCCGGCCACCGTCAATAAAACGCAACCGATACTGGGCCAGCAATCCATTAAACAATTCCTGCGACCCCACAAGAAACCTGGCATCAAGCATGGCGACCTGGAAGAAAAAATCCTGGCCGGCATGCTCCATGGACTCCTCAACAGTGCGCACTCCATGCCCGACCTCAAGCCCTGCGTCCCAGAGCGGGTAGAGAATAGCCTCTACCACCTGTTTGATCTCTGCCTTTTGCTCCGGCTGATAAAGGATCATAAGATCAATATCAGAATAAGGAAAAAGCTCCTGACGGCCATAGCCACCGAGAGCCACCAAGGCAATCGAGCCAGTCAACTCACTGGCCCCGGCCTGAAAATGCTGACAGATAAAGACATCAACCAGTCGGCTCTGCTCAGCAAGCAGGGCCTGACCACTCAAACCCTGCTGCCACAGTTTTTCCAAGGCGACGCGTTGGGCACGAAGATGTGTTGACTTCATGAATTATCTTTGTCCGTGGCGGTGCTTCTGCAAAGCGGCATAAGTAAATAACATGGCCACCTAAGCAGCTTGTTCGTTATTTGGCAGACGCCACTCACAGAAACAGCCACAAAGATGCTGTTTCTGTGAAGCGGCATAAGAGTCTGTAACGAAATGAGCAGAAAAGCACTGCTCATTTCATAACGGACTCTAAATAGCGTCATGATCCTCTTCGCCGGTGCGCACCCGAACAATACGCTCAACAGGCATGACAAAGATCTTGCCGTCACCGATAGTGCCACTATTAGCCGCATTCCTGATGGTCTCAACCACCTGAGCCACCTGGCTGGCATCAACCACTATCTCGATCTTTATTTTGGGGATGAAATCAACGACATACTCAGCTCCACGATAAATTTCAGTATGCCCCTTTTGCCGACCATAACCCTTCACCTCAGTGATCGTCATGCCCTTGATTCCGATACCATTGAGGGCATCTTTCACATCATCAAGCTTAAAAGGTTTAATAATCGCTTCAATTTTTTTCATAACATCTCCTTTTTTAAAATCAGAGGACAGAGGACAAATTTTCTACCCACATTATGTGGTCGTGCTTCCGTATCTTATTTTCAACTTCTTTATTCCGTTTTTAAATCCAGCGTAAATGTTGCCACCTTGGCTTAAATGCGGAATTACTCACCTCATTACAGGTTATAACCAACCTCACTGTGCTGGGTTAGATCCAGTCCTTGAGTCTCGTCATCAGAGCTTACCCGAAGACCAATGATTACGTCTATGACTTTCAAGAGAATAAAGGTCACAACAACCGAGTACGCTATGGTTGAACCAACGCCAATGGCCTGAACCACCAACTGATGCGGATTCCCGTTAAGAAGTCCATTGCCAGCCGGATTCACAACAGATGACGCAAAGATACCGGTCGCCAAGGCGCCCCAGATCCCACCGACACCATGCACTCCAACCACGTCCAGAGAATCATCGTAACCAAGTTTGCTTTTGGCAAGTACAGCAAGATAACAGAGCACACCAGCCACACCACCCATAATGATCGCAGAGACAGGACTGACAAAACCTGCTCCCGGAGTAATTGCCACCAGCCCAGCCAGGGCGCCGGATGCGGCTCCCAAAGTGGTCGGTTTCCCCTGTACCTTCCATTCGGCAATGACCCAAGCAAGGGCACCTGCACCTGTTGCCACCTGCGTTGTAAAAAGGGCAAGAACCGCAATAGGACTTGCGCCAAGCGCACTCCCAGCATTAAATCCAAACCAGCCAAACCAGAGCAGGCCAGCACCTAGAACGGTCATTGGCAGGTTATGGGGATGCATGGAGTCACGACCATATCCTTTTCGCTTACCAAGAACCAGGGCTGCCACCAGGGCCGCAGCACCAGAATTAATATGAATAACCGTACCGCCTGCAAAATCTAGAGCGCCCATCTTAAAGAGCCATCCTTCTTGTCCCCACACCCAATGACAAACGGGAAGGTAAACCAGGGTTGACCACAAGATCGTAAAAGCCAGAAAAGCGGTAAATTTCATCCGTTCGGCAAAGGCCCCGGTAATCAGCGCCGGAGTAATAATGGCAAACATGAGCTGAAAGGCACAAAACAACAAGGACGGGATAGTGGCGGAATAAGGCCCTGGCTCAAGCCCTACACCTTTCAAAAATGCATGATCAAGATTACCGATAAAATGACCGACATCCGGACCAAAGGCCAGAGAATAACCATAAACAACCCAGAGCATAGAGATTAGCCCCAGACAGACAAAACTCTGCATAGTTGTTGCCAGCACATTTTTACTGCGAACCAGACCACCGTAAAACAGGGCCAGCCCCGGCGTCATCAACATCACCATTGCCGTGGCAATGAGCATAAAAGCAGTATCTCCAGTATTCATCATCTCCTCCTTGTTAACATATTTATTAATGCGGCTCTTAATGATTCTCAACTAAAGCGCCCACAACAACCGTAGCTGAGATTTATTAAAATCCTTTTTTTATTGATGATTATAAGCCGTTTCCGAATGTTCCACTGAATCAAGACCCGTAACTTCATCCTCTTCTGTCAATCTGAGCCCCATGACTGAATCAATAACCTTCAAAAGAATCCAGCTGACCACCAGAGTATAGCCTCCAACAACCAAAACACCTATTGCCTGCTTTACCAGTTGAGCAGAATTTCCAGCCAGCAAACCGTCAACTCCAGCAGGATTTACCTGAGTGGAAGCAAAAATCCCCAGACAGAGTGTGCCAACTATTCCCCCAACCCCATGAATTCCAACTACATCAAGCGAATCATCAAACTTGAGTCGGCTTTTTAAACGTACAGCAAGAAAACAGATAACCCCAGCAAGAAAACCAATGACTATGGCCGCATTAGGACCAACAAAACCGGCTGCAGGAGTGATCGTAGCAAGCCCGGCTATGGCTCCGGATGCTGCACCCAAGGTAGTGGCATTGCCCATGACAAATCGCTCCATAAGCACCCACATGAACATGCCGGCCATGCCGGCAAGATGAGTAGACACAAAGGCGGTGGCCGCAACCTCATTGGCAGCAAGGGCCGACCCACCATTAAAGCCAAACCAGCCGAACCACAGCAGACCTGTACCCATCAAGGTCATTGGCAGATTGTGAGGCATAAAACTTGTCCGACCATATCCGCGTCTTGGTCCCACGACAAGAACTGCCGCTAAAGCTGCTGCCCCACAAGTTACATGGACAACCAGGCCACCGGCAAAATCAAGCACACCCATCTGCGCCAACCAACCCCCCTTGGCCCAGACCCAGTGACAGACAGGATTATAAACTAATATTGTCCACAACAGAGCAAAGACCAGAAAAGGCACAAAGCGTACCCGCTCAGCAAAGGCGCCGGTTATAAGGGCCGGGGTAATAATGGCAAACATGCACTGATAAATCATAAAAACAGTCTGGGGGATAGTGGTCGCGTAATCAGGGCTGGGTGCATTCCCCACCCCATTTAAGGCAAACCATGACAAATCTCCTATTACCCCCGCAACATCAGGACCAAAAGACATTGAATAGCCCAGATAGACCCATTCAATGGATATAAGGGCAATCATGAAAAAACTCTGCATGATCGTCCCCAAAACATTCTTTCCACGCACCATCCCACCGTAAAAAAGGGCAAGTCCGGGTGTCATCAATAACACCAGACCTGCCGACGCCAGGATAAATGCTGTATCCGCCTTGTCCACCTTCTCCCTCCTTGATAATGTGAGTAAAATGCACGGGATCTCCAATCCCGTACACTATCAGACCAGACGCTGCTCTTTGCTCCATGGAGGAACTACATAAACAGCACAAAAAATTATTTTACCATCCCATCTATATACAAATAGTATGCCATACCCATAATAGGCGCATAACTACAAAAAATAATTCAATATTTTTTGAATAAAAACCAATCTTCACAGGAAATAATTTTACATTTTTGTGAAAATAAATGAAAAAGATACCAATTTTGTCAATTCGAATCAATATATGACAAATTAATCCAATCTTTTTCACTAATGAAATTATTTTACATTTTATCACAGGGTGAGTATTCTTAAAAAAAAGAAAAGATCCTTACTGTCATTTTTACCGTTATCCCTTCTAAGAAAAGAGAACATTTCTGCCATGAATATCAATGGACGCCACTTCAGGACCATCTGGCCAGACCCGGAAGACAGGAACAAGATCTGCATTATTGACCAGCGTCAACTGCCCCACCAATTTATCATCGAGACCCTGACCTGCCTCGACGATTCGATAAGAGCCATCAAAGGTATGCATGTACGGGGTGCAGGCCTGATTGGAGCCACTGCAGGGTTTGGCATGTATCTGGCGGTAATCAATGCTCAGGATCATGATGTGGATGAGAAACTGGAACAGGCGGCAATATTATTAAAGAGGAGTCGACCCACCGCCAGAAATCTGGGATGGGCCGTTGAACGTGTTCTTGCCGCAGTTACAAAACTTGACAACGGAACAGATAAAAAGAAAGTAGTATACAAAACTGCCTGCGAAATAGCAGACGAAGATGCCGCATTCTGCAGACAGATTGGCATCCACGGACTCGAAATCATTGCTGCCATCAGCAAAGAGAAGAATGGAGAACCGGTTAATATCCTCACCCACTGCAATGCTGGATGGCTGGCCTTTGTTGATTATGGCAGCGCCACAGCCCCCATATACGCAGCAAGAGACGCAGGAATCGATGTACATGTCTGGGTGGACGAAACTCGCCCCTGGAATCAAGGGGCAAAGCTCACCACTTGGGAACTGCAACAGGAAGGTATTGCCAATACATTGATAACCGATAATACCGGCGGCCATCTGATGCAAAACGGCATGGTAGATATGGTCATTGTCGGGACCGACCGTACAACCCACACTGGGGATGTGGCCAACAAGATAGGAACCTACCTGAAGGCGCTGGCTGCCCATGACAACAACATCCCCTTTTATGTTGCCCTGCCCTCCTCTACCTTTGATTGGGAACTGGAAGACGGCGCCGACATCCCCATCGAAGAGCGTTCAGGGGATGAAATCACCCGGATCAGCGGCATGAATGATAAAACAGGCGAGATCGAGACCGTTCGACTGGTTGCACCCGGAACACAGGCAATCAATTACAGTTTTGATGTAACACCAGCACGACTTATCAGCGGACTTATTACGGAAAGGGGAATCGTCCAGGCCAACAAAGAGGCAATTGACGCTCTTTTCCCGGACAAGACAAAAAAAAATGACTCAAGGATGACCATGACACTCACAGAACATAGACATTTTATTCGTAAAAATGCCCTCCACCTTCTCGACTATCTCGTCATCGACCAGCATGGCCGGCATACAACATACTCCATGGGGCGGACTCTTGATGTAAGCGAAAAGGGCCTTAAGCTGGAAACAACCCAGCCGATATCACAAGGGGACACCCTGCTGATTACGGTTGGTGTAGAGGATGACCTTGTAGATCTTCGCGGTGAGGTTGTCCATACAGAGATGCTTGATGGACGTCACATTACCGGAGTTGAATTTGAGGATATTTCACAGGATGGAATAAGAATTTTCAAAAAATATGCAGAGGCTTTTCACTCAGCACGTGCTCAAAATTCCTGATTTTCATTACAACTCGGCCGCACGCTCCAAGCATGACAACGAGATATCCAGCCAATAGAGATATTTTTCATTGAGACAAAACACTGTGTGCCACAACAGTCTTTCCTGCCTCAATAACAGATCCCTGAAGATAGCTATACGCTCCGACATAAACATTTTCGTTTAGCACACAGTCTTTCATGACAACTCCGTTTTCCAGGATACAATTTTTTTCTACAACAGAATGACCTGTGAGATGTACGCCCGGATAAATTGTAACATCCAGACCTACTTTCACCTCAGGGGCAATGGAAGTGGTCGCCGGGTCATACATTGTAACCCCTTCCAACATCAATTGCCGGTTGCGACGCATTTGTAATTCCTTGTGCGCCTCCGCCAACTCAATCCTTGAATTTACACCCAGAACCTCTTGCGACAATGGCACCATATACTTTTCCACAAAATATTGTTGTGCTGTTGCCATAGCAACAATATCAGTAAGATAGACCTCACCCTGACTATTATCAGTCCCAACTTTTTTCAGGCTTGTAAAGAGAAAGTCCGCATTCACGCAGTAAATCCCGGCATTGATCTCCTTTATTTTTTTTTGATCAACGGTGGCATCTTTTTCTTCAACAATGGAAAGCACTTTACCGGCATCACTGCTAATAATTCGTCCATAATTCATAGGATTCTCAAGGACAGTGGTCATAACCGTAAGTGGCCCCCCAGTGGCCAGGTGCTGCCTGTACATCTGTTCAAGGCTTTCACTCTGAATCAACGGAGTATCACCACAAAGGATCATGACCGTACCGGTTTTGCTGCCGATTATCGGCTCCGCACAGAGCACGGCATGACCTGTCCCCAGTTGTTCTTTCTGGACGCAGAGCTCTACATCAAAGGTGGCAAGAGACCGTTCTACCTCATCACGCTGGTGACCAATGATGGCAACAGTTTTATCTGCCCCTAAAGGCTTGACTGCAATCAGGACATGATGCAACATCGGGGCATAAAAAACCTGATGCAAGACTTTGGCCTTTTCTGATTTCATGCGGGTACCTTTACCCGCTGCCAGAACGATAATAGAAAAATTTGATTGATCGCTCACAATAAGTCCATTAAGTTGAATAGAATGTAGCTATTTTTCAGGATCTATCACCTTGATCGCGTTGGATTGTTTTTTACATGAATAAAAATACTCTAAAAAAAATAGCCGAAATCGTTGGACGTGAACACTGTACCACCAGCCTCGAGGATCTGCATTGTTATTCCTACGACGGCACAAAGAAGACATTCCTCCCCGAAGTCGTGGCCTTTCCTGATTCCACGGATCAGATAGCTGCATTAATGCGTCTGGCCAGCTCTCATGTCTTTCCTGTGGTGGCCAGAGGTGCAGGCAGCGGCATGACCGGCGGTTCCCTACCCATAAAAGGCGGCATGGTGCTGGCGCTCTCCCGCCTGAACCGTATTCTGGAGATCGACAGAAACAACCAGATTGCCATCGTTGAGCCAGGTGTCATTACCGGAGAATTCCAGCAGGAGGTAAAAAGGTTTGGCCTGTTTTACCCCCCTGACCCGGCCAGCCTTAAGTTCTGCACCATGGGCGGTAATGCGGCTGAATGCGCTGGCGGCCCTTCCGCCGTCAAATACGGAGTGACCAAGGACTTTATTATTGGCCTGGAAGTAGTGCTGGCCAGCGGAGAGATTCTAACTACCGGGACCCGCACAGAAAAGGGGGTGGTCGGTTACGATCTGACCCGCTTGTTCATTGGCTCGGAGGGAACCTTAGGCATCATCACCAAGATCATCACCCGCCTCATCCCCCTGCCGGAACACAAAGAGACATTTCTGATCAGCTCCAACTCGCTGCCCCAGGCAACTGCCCTGGTGGCGGAGATCCTGAACCACAATATCAACCCCTGCACCCTTGAATATATGGATAGAACTGCGCTGAGTCTGGTGGCAAAACTGCTACCGGCGCCCCCCGCCCCAGATATCCAGGCCATACTCCTGCTCGAGATTGACGGCAGCAGAAATGCAGTTTTTGAACAGACAGAATGCCTGTATATGCTCTTGAACACAACCCCCCATTGCACCATCAGACAGGCAACCACTGATGCAGAGAGACAGGACTTGTGGCAGGCCAGGAGATCAATCTCGCCTGCCACCTTTCAGCTGAGCCCCCATAAAATAAGCGAAGATGTAGTTGTGCCCCGTACCCGGATCCCTGAGCTTGTTCAATTTACCGAAAAGCTGGCCCAAGAGCTCGATCTCACCATCCTCACCTTCGGCCATGCCGGGGATGGTAATATCCATGTCAACATCATGCTGGACCTTGACCAGGAAGAGCAACTCCGCAAAGGCGAGATTGCAAGAGAGCGGCTTTTTCGCCAAGTCATCCACCTTGCAGGAACCTTATCCGGAGAACATGGAATCGGCATCACCAAATCTAAATTTCTACCCCTTGAGCTGAACGACACCACCCTGAAGGTCATGAAACAACTAAAAACACTCTTCGATCCGCAAGGAATCCTCAACCCCGGAAAAATCTTCCCGACAGAGACTTCGTAACCCCTTGTAACAATTTAACAACAGTGCCACCAAAAAGTGACTGGAAAAGGACTGTCTCTTACACAGCACCTCCTAATTCTCTTATGGTTTTTTAAAATTCCATTGACAGACTGAGAAGTTCCATTTATAAAAGGAGATTCTTGTCAGAAATTAGCTATTTTTATTTTTTTTAAAAGGAAGATACCTTTCAACGGTTTCTTCCTCGAACCTAGATACACTGGAGTCATAAATGATAGAAGTTGAAGTTCGTGGAGATATTGAATACGCCATCAGACAATTGAAGAAAAAACTGCAGATTGATGGTATTAAAAGAGAGTTGAAACGTCGTGAATGCTATGAAAAACCCAGCATCATGAAGCGTCGCAAACAAGCTGAGGCCCGTAGAAAGCTTCGGAAATTCAATCGTACACGAAGGGCGTAGGCTCACAGAGACAGTAACGCCTGGAGCTGTTCCAAGCCTTGGGCGTTGATTTCTTTCTCTGCCGAGAACCTGCGGCACATCTTCTGTCCATATCTCGCCAGTCCATTCCCCAGCAGTTTCAATCCGCAAGGTCGCTCTTTCTTCGCTACCTGATCACCGAAAGGCGCCTTGCAGATAACACTATTCAGGCCTATCAGGCTGATATTGATATTTTTTTCAGCTTTCTCCGGCAACAGAGAATCTCAACGCCGGAAGAAATTCAAAGCACGACCCTTCACACCTTCCTGGAACAGTGCAGCGCGCGACAGCTCTCCCATCGCAGTAACGCCAGGAGGGTCTCGTCCCTCAAAAGCTTCTTTAGCTTTTTACAGGCCAACAACATAACTAACCACAACCCCTTTGCTACTGTTGACCTCCCACGAATCGGCAGCCATCTTCCCAAGGCCCTTTCCTTGAAGGAAGTGACCAAACTCCTGACCCCACCAGCCGTTATAACCCCACAGATCCAAAGAAATTACACCATGCTGCATCTCCTCTACTCCACAGGATTAAGGGTCTCAGAGCTGGTTTCTATTCCCCTTGCAGCCTGCAATCTCTCGTCCTGTTTTGTCAGGGTGATCGGCAAGGGCAACAAGGAACGACTCATACCTTTTGGTGTCCCGGCCCGGGAAATCGTAGAACAATACCTAAAGACAGCACGCCCGCTGATCCTCAAGGGTAGGCGCAGCAATATCCTTTTTGTCAGCAACCGTGGCCGCGCCATGAGCAGACTCCGTTTCTGGCAGATCATCAAGGAGGCGGCACAAGCTGCCGGAATCAATAAATCCGTTTCCCCACACATGCTTCGTCATTCTTTCGCCACCCACCTCCTGACCCATGGTGCGGACCTGCGATCCGTCCAACTCATGCTTGGCCATTCAGACATCGCCACCACCCAGATTTACACTCACATCGACCAGGACAGACTCAAAGAACTCCATAAAAAATTTCACCCGCGCGGATGAAAGGTTGCCGAATCAGCTTGAATACCCTTATACTGAAAATACCTTTGAGAGGAAGAAAGCGAAACAAGATGACACCATCTTGAATGAATAAAGCAACGGAGAAAAAACAGCACATGCGAATTGCAACAATCATTTACCATCTTGCGGTCAGTTGTTGGCTGGGCGGCTCAGCTCTGTTCACCTTTGTCCTGACCCCAATTCTCTTCAAATCGTATCCCCGCGATACGGCCGGCAGCATCGTCGGAACCCTCTTCCCCGGTTATTTCCAATGGGGTCTCGCCTGTGGTGCAGTGGCGTTCATCTGTCTGCTACTCGGCAAAAACCACCGCAAAATTGCCTCGGGACTTATTCTTACTATTATGCTCACCGTTACTGCCACTCAAGCTTTTATCATCGAACCTCGCGCAGCCGAACTTAAAAAACAAATCCCTTCTTTCGAGACAACCCCGCCCGACCATCCACTGCGTGTTCAGTTCAGAAAATTACATGGGATCTCAGCAGTTGCAAACCTTATGCTTATCGGCGCCGGAGTAGTCCTGGTAATCTTTTCTTCCCCTCCAGCCCAAAGAAAAGAGGATGCCAATTGACCTTGACTGACAGCGATTACATATCGTCATATTTTTCAATCTTATTGCCCACAAGACCACTCTTTCCGTTGACCATGAAGCTTGGACCATGCAAGTAATCACCACCCATATCAATGCCGACTTTGATGGTCTGGCCTCAATGGTTGCCGCCCAGAAGATATACCCTGACGCGGTCATGGTCTTCTCCGGGTCCCAGGAAAAGAACCTGCGCGACTTCATCAATGAAAACCTGCAAGATCGTTATGAATTTACCAAGATAAAACAGATCGAGCTGAAGACAATCACCAGACTCATCGTGGTAGACACCCGGAATTCGAAACGAATCGGCGTCTTTGCCACCTGCCTCGACAATCCAGACATCTCGGTCCACCTCTTCGACCATCACCCGGACAGTCCAGGGGACATGAAGGGTGACCTGGAGCTGGTCAAAGAAGTGGGCTCAACCACGACCCTCTTCACCCAGCTCTTCCAGGAACAACAAGTCCCTATCTCGGCCTCAGAGGCCACCATCTTTGGCCTTGGCATCTACGAAGACACCGGCTCACTCACGCATCTGACCACAAGGCCAGCCGATCTACAAGCCGCTGCCTGGCTCCTTGAACAAGGGGCCCAATTGGAGATTATCTCCCAATTCATCACCTACGACCTCACCGCCCACCAAGTTGAGTTGCTGCACAAGCTAATAGAGACCGCACGCAGTTACACTATCCAGGGCATCGAAGTCGTGGTAATTACCCTGACTCTCCAGGACTACTTCGATGATTTCGCCCTGATTGTCCGTCGTTTCATGGTCATGGAAAACCTGGATGCCATCTTCGCCCTGGTATCCATGGCCGGACGCATCTATCTGATTGGTAGGAGCCGCATCACAGAGGTCGATACAGGAATAGTCGCGAAGGATTTTGGCGGAGGAGGCCATGCCACAGCGGCTTCAGCCACAATCCATGACATGACCCTGATTGAAACTCAGGACAAGCTGATCCGCATCCTGCACCGACACATCCGGCCCCAGGCCATTGCAGAAGAGATGTTGTCCCAACCCGTCATCAGCGTACCGGCCGAAACCAGCATCAACCAGGCTCACAATCTACTCACCAGATACAATATCACGACATTGCCAGTGATTGATACCAACCAAAACAAGCCACATCGCCCAGTCTCACTGGTTACAGGGATCATCACCCGTCGAGTCATAGAAAAGGCTATTCATCATGCACTCGGTCACCTGCCGGTGAGCGAATATATGACCAGCGACATTAAAACTCTTCCTTTAAGCGCAACGCTTTCCGACATTGAAGAGCTGATTATTGAACGCAGACAGCGCCTGATTCCCATTGTTCATGACCATCAGTTGGCAGGAGTTATAACCCGAACTGATCTGCTGAACATGCTGGTCAATGATCCGGCCCATCTGCCGAGAAATCTGCTGCACGAAAATGAACAACCACTTCAGGAACGAACCAGAAACTTGAGTGCACTGATCTTTGAAACTCTGGACAAGAAGCTCATTGCCATCCTGCAGGCCATTGGTGAGGTGGCTGAATCGCTTGGTTTCAAGGCCTTTGCCGTCGGCGGTTTCGTTCGCGACCTGCTGCTGCAGAACAAAAATCAGGATCTCGACATTGTTGTTGAAGGGGATGGTATTATCTTTGCGAAGAAACTGGCCCGAAGACTTCAAGGCCAAGTCAAGGCCCACGAACGATTCATTACCGCCATGATCCTGTTGCCAAGCGGTTTCAAGATCGACGTGGCCACAGCCAGACTCGAATACTATGACTATCCGGCTGCCCTGCCCACGGTTGAGCTCTCTTCCATCAAGCTTGACCTGTACCGCCGCGATTTCACCATCAACGCCATGGCCATCCAACTCAACCCTGCCCATTTTGGCACCCTGATCGATTTTTTCAACTGCCAGAGCGATTTGAGAGAAAAGACCATAAAGGTCCTGCACAACCTCAGCTTCGTGGAAGACCCCACTCGTATCTTCCGGGCCATCCGTTTTGAAAAACGCATGGATTTCAAGATTGACATCCATACCAGCCGTCTGATCCAGAGTGCGGTCAAGATGAAGCTCTTTGGCAAGGCCACTGACCCCCGTTTTTTCACCGAACTTCAGCTTATCTTTTCCGAGGAAAACCCGCTGCCTGCCATCAACCGCCTGGCAGAATTCAAGCTCTTCCAGTTCTTATGGCCAGACCTGAAACCCCACCTGAAAATAGACCGCCGATTCAACCATATCCTGACCCAGGCTGGGCAGGCCCTCTCCTGGCATCATCTTCTCTATCTCGATGAACCATGCCCAGCCTGGCAGGTATATCTGCTGGCAATCATGGGCCGCTCCAAGGCCGCTGAACTTTCTGCCTTTTGTCAGCGTTTTCAACTCCCACCCAAGACCAGGGATTTTCTTGTCCAGCAGAAGCTCACAGCCGACAAGATCTCCCATATTCTCTACCAACGATTAACCATAGGCAGATCTGAGCTCTACTGGCTACTGAAAGAACTTTCAAACGTTGGCCTGCTTTACCTCATGGCCATTGCCAGAAAAAATGAGATCAAGAAAGGAGTTTCTCTTTATGTAACCGAACTGCGTAAGGCGAAATCCCAGATAACAGGCAGGGATCTCAAAGCAATGGGTTATTCTCCCGGCCCACGTTTTAAGACCGCACTGAACAAACTGCTGACCGCCCACCTTGACGGAGCAGTACAGAGCAGGCAAGAGGAAGAGACCTTCATCCAGCAACATTTTCCGCTGGATGAAGGTCTCCAGCATCATAACAAGACAACCTTACAATAATCACAAATGACAAAAGCTTCATAAGAGAGTTAGTTCCGCAATATTTCAGCAAACACGGCCCCTCCTCCCACCTCTAAGCAGTCAACTTCCTGGCGATCCTGGCAACATGTTCACCCTGAAAACGGGCTCCTGCCAACTCATTTTCACTGGGAGAGCGGCTGCCATCAGCTCCGGCAATGGTTGAAGCACCATACGGGGAACAACCGCTGATCTCACTGGTGTTCATCTGCCCCTGAAACGCATAAGGCAGCCCAACAACAACCATCCCCTGATGGAGCAAAGTAATGTGGAAACTGAGAATTGTGGACTCCTGACCACCATGCTGGGTATTAGTACTGGTGATAACACTGCCCGCCTTGCCCACCAACGCCCCTTTCATCCACAACTGTCCCGTACCATCGAGAAACTGGCGCATCTGTCCGCACATATTACCAAAGCGGGTGGGAGTGCCAAAGATTATGGCATCGGCCTCACCCAGTTCCTCCACAGTACAGACAGGGATTTGCTTCTGCAAATCCTGGGTTGCAACCGCGCCCATTTTTTCCAGCACATCAGGAGGGAGCGTTTCCGGTACCCGCCGGAGTACGGCATCAGCCCCTTCCACTGCCCGCACTCCTTCTGCCGCAGCCTCTGCCATCTTATAAATGTGCCCATACATGGAGTAATAAACAATCAGTATTTTCATAATTATCCACCATCATTCTGCCTGAATTGAATCTCAAATATCGCACCCTGCAAATATAAAAAAATGTTCTTGCTCTCAACTCTCTCATTAGACGGGATCCTCTTTCACTAAAAGTCAATTCAAGAAGACTTGTCATCCGTGTCGATATAACCAGTTCCCTTACACATCTCACATTGCTGTTCAGGGGTACACTGACACTCGTCCCAGTCTTCACCCCTCTGAGTACCACGCCACTCCGAATTGCACTCACAGGTGCCTGCGACTACTTTCTTTCCCTGACATAACGGACAAATCACCTTATTCTTTTGAGTCACCATCACTCCTCCATTAAAAAATTTGTATTATCCTACTAAAGTGCAAGGCAAGAAGCCCTAACACAAAAGCAACAACCCATTCAGGTCAGCTGTTTTCCATGCAGCTGTGGATTTGAACTATCCTCATTTGAAAAGAAAAGAATCTTTAGAACGTAGGCATCGGCATCTTTCCCCATTTGTTTTTTTCCGAGGTCCGAATCACAGAAATCACTTTATAGGTTGTGGCATCCAAATCAATTAATAAGACTGGCACTCGTTTAAGGCCCATGGTAAGGACCTCTTGAGGTGGCACCAAACGGTTTTGCGCATCGGTGACCTTGACAAAAACAAGACGTTCAACATCATAGTTCGTAGGAACTGACCCCAATGTGCTGACAAAGTTATAAAAAATTCTGAAGAACTTCCCCAGTCCTCCTTTGAATTTATGCTGATGCCATTCGAGAATCTCGGGAAATCGTTCAATCATATTATCAGAGAATCGTCGATCCTCATCCGTTACCAAGGCATTCAGAAAAAAATCTCCAGGCATGACATAGACAAGATTCGCTCCTTTCTGAGTGGCAATCAGCGAATCCACTTCTTTAACAATACGCGCTTTACGATAGAGCTCCTTTATCTCTTCTGGTGGTCGGGGAAAGACAGATACCAGTGCAAGCCCTTCCTCATAAACAGGATAAATATGGTTAATCGTGTACATCCTGATACCCATGGCCAGAAGCATCGCCCCGGCAAGGGTTACAAGATACAAAGTCACAAGACCAAGCCCTCTGGGTGTAATCCAACCAAAGAGCAGACGATATATCTTCCCTCCGGGTTCACCAGGAAGAAACATGGGAGTTTGAGCCATATAGGATTCATAGACTGCGGGTTGTTCGATCTGCATGCGCCACTCTTCGTTGCGAGCCAGAAAATAGTAGACAAACAACATGGTAACATACATGAAAACAATGATGAACCGCGGCCAATAGAGCATGAGCCCAAAGCCGGATATAGCGAGAAACAGGTATTGAGGATGTCTGATCTTTGAATAAAAACTGATATGCACGACACCCTTCTTCGTAAACCTCCCCCAGTAAAGGGGAATCGCCGCGCTCAAAAAAAGAATCAGGCCGATTACCAGAAGAACCTGCAGATAGGAGATAAAGAGGATGAGGGGATCATCGAGAAAAACCATATGGGGGAGAAAAAACTCGGTAGTCCACCTGGTTAGTTGGAACGATGCAAAAAAGTTAAGGATTGGCCCATATACACCATAAAAATAAAGGGCAAACGGGGAAATCATAATGATGATTTCAATTGCGATCAGAAGATATGCAAGACTTGTTGCTGCCAAAAGCCATTGAGGACTTCTTGTACGCACCATACATTTCTCCTTGAGAGACAAGAGGATTATCGACCCCTCACTGTGCCAGCGGACAGATGAAACAACAGCAAGAAACAACTGACCTGACGTCATTCTCCTTAGAACCCGTTACAAAATAACCTCTCCATCCCTGACCATTTTGTTACAATAGCTTACCTTTTTAATTTTAACTCGATGAGTTGTAGATCTTTCCAGGTCTCAGATTTCATCTCTGCAGCCTGGAGCAAATAGGAAGGATGATAAGTTGGCATAAGCGGGATCTGTCTCCCGTTAAGTGCCGTGTACACATGAAAACGTCCTCGCAATTGAGACAGGGACTGCGGCAGATCCAGAAGGGCCCTGGTCGCAATGATTCCCATAGAGCAGATCACCTCAGGTGCAACCACGGCTATTTGACGTCTCAGCGACGAGAGACAGCAATGAATATTGGTAGCCACAGGCTGACAGGATACGGGTAGGCCGCATTTCAGAATATTGGTGACAAAGACGTCACCAGGTACAAGATGGATCGCCTCCAGCATCCGGGACAGCATCCTGTCTTCCTCCAAACCGAAAATCGTTCCCACGGGAAGCGATGCCTGTTCAGGGACCGTCAGCCAACCACCGACCACGAGAAGTCTGGCCTGTGACGCCCCTCTGCCCGGTACAGGAACCACACGCTTGGCGTGCAACTCGCAATGACTACACCCATCAATTTCTGCGGCAATATCCTGAAGCGTTTCTAAAACAACAGGTGTAACTTCTCTCTGGCGTAACAACGTATTCACCAGAGCGGCAGGGGGCTCAACTTTTCTATCCAGCAACGGAAAGCTCGCGGCATCCCCAGGATAGTATTCAATTCCTATGGTGTGATGATAGACGATTAATGATCGTATCTCATCTATAATTTCATTTTTTTGCAGGTCCATATGCTTTTCTGCCGGTAGGTCTTTTCCATTAAATGCAGAGCACTTGCCCGGACATAAACATGTATCACGCGACATTCAGGACAAGTCATTGTGAAAAAATCGTTATCTAAAGTGTTATGAATGGCACAAGAAGCCGGTCAATCTTCACTCCCCAATGGCGTTTCCCCCGGAAGTATCCTCTTCTAAAAGCAGTCACACAAACCTAGGCAAGCCAGTTGAGAATGAGCCCCATAGCCATAGCCATCATAACGAGATGATATCAAAAAGAATGATTACTTTGTCACTATTCCAAAACACCTTGACAAAATCCATAAAAGACAGATTATATGCATTACTAAATAAAAAAATATTTTAAATGATACACCCTCATTTTCTTGTATCATTAAAAAGTTACAAAAGGAACAAAAATGCCTATCTACGAATTCAAGTGCGAAGACTGCAAGAAGACCTTTGAAAGTCTGGTACTCATCGCCTCCGCTATTGACACCATTCGTTGCAAACACTGCAACAGTGCAAACATCAAAAAGATACTCTCTGCCACCAGCAGCCAACCGACCAAAGGGACATCCATCCCAGCGGGCGCCCTCTCCGGCTGTTCTTCCCGTTCAGGTTTTTCCTGAGCATAGACAGCAAGGGATCCGTGTGATCCCTACCCATACCTGCCGAGGAAGTGGCAAGCTCCATTAAATGTCCCAAGTTATTTTTTCTGTTTCTGTCCCTTAGGTGAAAAGTCAAAGACCATTTCATCCTTTTTTAACAAACCTCGTTGTTCCCTTGCCACTTCCTCAAGAAAATGGACATCGGTGTTCAAACGCTTGATCTCTTCACGCAAAGCAGTGTTCTTTTCCATCAACTCCTGCTTTTCAGCATTCAAAGCGACAACTTGTAACTTCTGCTTTCTCAGAAAATAAAGTCCCTTGCCCGGAGTGAAAAAAATGGCCAAGAGGAGTATAATAAAAAGCAAAAACGAGATCCGACATAACTTTTTCTGCTGCAGTGGTGATAAAGATGTTTTATAAGTTCTCTTCATGAACATCTCCTCAAAAGTTGTAGGCCATCATTAAAAAAAACTAAAACGTTGAAACACTGCACCCTGCACAATTAAATGGGCAGAAATGCCATGATTATTGCCTAACAGTTGTTCGACAACAGACAGCTCAATGACCATTCCCCACATTATGCTCTCTCAACCCACCATTTTTCTGGTCAGCGCCTGTCTTATCGGCCTTTGTAGTCGTTATGACGGCAAAACACGGCCCAACAAGGTATGTCAGCAACGCCTGCAGAATGGGATCTGGATTCCTTTCTGCCCTGAGCAGATGGGCGGCCTTCCTACCCCAAGAACGGCCGCAGACATCATTGAGGGTGATGGCAACGATGTCCTCTCGGGAAAAGCAAGAGTGCTAACCCGAGACGGAATAGACGTAAGCCCACAGTTTATCAAGGGGGCTGAACAAACCCTGCTACTGGCAAAGAGCCAACAGGTAACTTCCATCTGCTTAAAGAGCAGCAGCCCTTCCTGTGGAATCTCTGGGAAAATAGGGGTTACTGCCGCCCTCCTCAACAAACATGGATTTCATCTAACAGAATTTTAGAAGCCTAATCCCCGCCGTAGCTCCTACCCTCTTATTTTATCCGCATCAGCAGAAGAATCAAGATACCTGACTCATACAAAAGATAAAGGGGTCCGCCCATGAGCAGCATATTCACGATATCAGGTGTCGGGGTCAGCAGGGCAGCAACGATCGCAATAAGCAGCAATGCATAACGCCTGTTTTTTTCAAAGAAACTGCGGGGACAGAGCCCTACTTTGGCCAGAAAGACCATAAACACAGGAAGCTCAAAGATGGCGCCAAATGCCAGGACAAACAGGGTGACAAAATTTACAAAACGACTGATAGAGATCACCGGTCGCAGCTGTTCCGAACCAAAGCCAAGGAGAAAATTAATCCCAAAGGGCAGGGTCACAAAATAACAAAACAGCGTTCCTGCATAAAAAAGCAGGGTGGTAAAGAGAATAAAAAAGAATAACGGCATCCCCTCAACCCCAAATGGTTTTCCTATAGCACGCCAGAAAACCGCCATTAGCCAGGGCACCAGTCCATAAATGGCAGAAAAAGCCGCCAGTTTCACATGGGCGAGAAATGGACCAGCCACACTAAAAAAGTAGAGTTTTTCGGCAAGATGATGCTGAACAACTCGCAGCAGATCAGGGGTAAGGAAAAAGATTGTAATCGTTACGGCAAGAACACCAATCCCCAATGCCCGCAGAGATTTGCGCAACTCACCTATAAAAATCACTGCTTTATTCTGCAGTTCCATAAAGAGAAAGAGTCAGGTCGACAGATAACGGTTGAAAAACAAAGGACAACAAGAGCACCTTGAAATTTGAAAAACTTTCATGCAAAGTTCAAGGTGCTCAACACATATCACATTAAATTTCTACGATTCTTTTACCTGCCGATCTATTTCACCTTTATGGAAAATAATCTCATGATCCGCCGGTTTCAAGGCAGGATCAGCGATGATATCCACCGTGATTTTGTGCCTGTTTTCCAGATCAATCAGCTCATGCCGTTTATTATTCAAAAGATAATGGGCTACATCAAGGGGAAAACGACATTCTACCCGACCAACCATCTTGCGACTGGCGCCGGTCTGCATCCTGCGCAGATAAAAGAGGGCCAGGGTCTCCACTGAACGCACCACACCACGCCCTATGCAATGCGGGCAGACCTGATAATTGAGGGCCTCAACAGGGGCGCCAAGTTTCTGCCGGGAGATCTGCATCAAGCCGAATTTAGAGATCCGGCTGATATCCACCTTGGCCTTATCCCGTTTCATGGCGACCTTGACCTGCCTCTCCACCTCACGGATATTCTTCTGACTCCGCATATCGATGAAATCGACCACGATCAACCCACCCAGATCCCGAAGCCGCAGCTGGCGGGCAAGCTCTGCTGCCGCCTCCATGTTGGCCTTAAAAATAGAATCTTCAAAATTCTGACCTTTGCCGGTGGATCCAGAATTCACATCAATAGCCACCAAGGCCTCAGTGGGATCAATGACAATTGATCCACCCGATGGCAGAAAGACCTGTGGTTGATAGATTGATTCGATCTGATCTTCCACATTGTATTGATTGAAAATCGGACGGGCACCCTTGTGCAATCTGACCTTGGTGTTTTTTTGTTTGTCCGGCAGCATTTCGATGAAATCCCGAACCTTTTCCATGGCGGCCAGATCATCCACCAGAATCTCTTTGATCTCTGGATCAAAATGTTCCCGAAGGAAGCGAAGGACACAATCCTGGTCCTGATAGACAAGGCCTACTCCATCCATGCCCTGCCCTTTCCCTTTGATCTCACCCCAGAGCTTCAACAGATACTTGACATCCTTGGCCAGAGAAGTTTCTGTCAGATCAAAACTGGCGGTACGCACGATCCAGCCAATCCCTTCAGGGATCTCCAGACTGTCCATAATCTCGCGCAACTGTGAACGTCTCTCTTCACCAGAGATTTTCCTCGAGATACCGGCTGAATCAGAACCGGGCATGAGCACCACGCAGCGTCCCGGTAGCGAAAGATACGTGGTCATATTGGCGCCTTTATTCCCCACCTCTTCTTTCACGACCTGAACCAGCAGCTCCTGACCTCGCTCCAGCACCTCATTGATATTCAGATTTTTCCATTGATGTTGTTCAATCAATTTCAGGGTCTTTTCACTGACATCTTGTCGATAATACTCTGGATGGATTTCACTGAAGGGCAGGAAACCGTTTTTCTCAGTCCCATAATCAATAAAAGCAGCCTGCAGGTTCGACTCTACCGCCACAATCCTAGCCTTGTAAATATTGCTTTTCGTATGCTCTTTGGCAACAGTTGAGACATGAAGGGATTCCAGGCGACCATCTTCAAGCAGGGCTATTCGGCACTCTTCCGGCTCCTCCGCATTAATCAACAACCTGCTGATCGTGCCCTTGACCACCTTTTCATCTTCGACATCAGGGACCTCATCATTTTCTTCGTCCTGAATGTCAAGATTTTCCGAGGCAGGTTTCCTCCTCCCCCGAATTCGGGAAGGTCGCTTAGCCTTTTCAACGACCTGCTCCGGACTTACTGGTTTCTCTGCAACCACTTCAGGTAGCTCTTGCCCCTGAGACTTTTCCTCGTCCTGAATCTCAATGTTTTCAGGGGCTGGCTTTCTCCTCCCACGCGACCGGGAAGGTCGCTTAGCCTTATCCGGACTTGCTGGTTTCTCTACAACCGCTTCCGGAGGTTCCGGCACCTCAGACACGCCACTGGCAGCTATTCCCTCAGCAGCAATCTCTTCTGCCGGGGTAACTGTTTCTGACTTTTTCCTCCTCGGCCTGGCAGGTCGCCTGCTACTCTTTTTCGGTGAAGAATTTATCTCTGCAACAGCCTCTTCTCCTTGCGCTTCAGCCTGGCCAGAGGTTCCTTTCTCTCCCTCCGGAGGTAATGTTTCTCCTGACTGGGATACAAGATCAGGAGCAATCACCTCAGGGGCAATGTCTGTTTTTTTCTTCCTCGGCCGAGCAGGTCTTCTGGGCGTTTTTTGTATTGGAGTACTGGCCTCTGGTACCACCTCAGAGACCGGCGCCTGCTCCTTAGCAACAGGCTCTTGTCCTGCCTCATCGGCAACAGAACTCTTCCACCAGGCTCCCGTTGTCGCCTTTACCTTTTTCTCACTCTGCTCTGGCGCAGCTTCGTTTTCAGGACTTGTTTTTTTCTCAGTCATTCTCACTTTCCTTGATCCAGGCACCGTTTCCCTTAACGGACAAAACAATGCTGGATACATCTCATGACACCCTGCAAGACATTCTCTGCTGCAGGCTATCGTAAATAAATAGACGCCACTCCCACAACTCAAAAAGGGGGGGGCTGACACCTTCCATGGGATGGGATACCCTACACGGCATCCACCCCATCAACATTCTTCAATACTTATTCAGGACACCATGTAAAATTAGACATCCTGTTCCACTGAACATAAAGACATCTTTTCATGGTTTCCTTCAGACCGTTATCTGCTGATAAAATTCTTTATCATTATAAACTTTCTTCTCAATCCTGCCGGCGACAACCAGCATCTGCACACATGCTCTGGTCATTTCCAGATCCTGCACATGCAGGGCCTTATCAATCTCTTCAATAGGACAGGGACGACGCTGCAGCAAGGCCGCGATGTCCTCCACGAGCGTCGCCTGCAACTGCTTTCCCTGCCCAATTTCTTTTTTCTCGATGGCCTGAAAATCAACAAGGATTTCCACCCGACCATCATACCCATCAGCCAGCATTGTTGCAGCCTGCTCCATCACTTCCCGGGTCACTGGCCGGGCACGACCATCCATGGGTGGCCGGGCTACCGTATTCAACTGAATCCGCGCCGGATGTATCCTGCGCACTGCCTGTTGCAGAGCCACAAGATCCGCAAGGCTGTCATTCATATCTCGAACCAGCAGGATCTCAAGCCAGACCTCTCCCCGAAATTCACGACTGAAGAGGGCCAGACCTTCAATAACCTGTTCAAGGTTGACCGCAGCAGCCGGTTGATTCACCCGATCAAAGCTCTCCTGCCTGGCCGCATCAAGGGAAGGAATCACAATATCGGCGGCTGAAAGCTCAGCACGAACTTTAGGATCAAAAAAAAGTGTCCCGTTGGTGAGAACAGCGACTGGCTTATCCGTCTTTTTTTTCAAATAGGCAATAATTTCACCTAAACCGGTATGCAGTGTCGGCTCACCCATAGCAGTCAAGGTAAACACATCAATATGCCGCTCAGCTGCCCCTCTGGCCAGAACCTGATCAATCTCTTTCAATATTTCTTCTGTGGGCACGTATTCTTTACGGTCACAGGTCAGGTCAGTGGTTGGACCGACTTCACAATAAACACAATTGAGGCTACAGATTTTGGGAGGAAGCAGGTCAATGCCCAGTGAATGGCCTAGACGCCTGGAATAGACCGGGCCAAAAAGATATTTCATCGTTAAGAACACTCAATGCCTTACGGCAGAAAAAGACTACTTTTCTTCTACAACTATAACAATACATAATATTTAAAAAATAAAACAATCCCCTCTCATTATCAAGGTAAATCGTCAGCGGTAACTCTTCAGTATCCAGCAGCCACTAAATTAGTATTGCATTTTCACACCTTCCTTTACATTCTCTAACCAATCGTACCAGCGTTCAGCAGGGGGAATAGAATTCATTATGTTCATTATTAATAGGCTCCACCTTTGCCACCAATTTTCCTCTAAGCATCATGTGCACGGTATTCGTAGTTATACGAATACCGTGCACATGATGCAGACATGTTTTCAGAAATCAGTGACAGATTTCCCAAAAACATTCAAGAATAAGTTAAATTACCTCCGGCAAAGCCGGAGGCTTAAAAATGTGAACCGCTCAAAGCGGTATGTTCAAAAGATTAGTTGACCACCATTCGGGGGGCAACTATCTATCCTTGAACAGCGATAGTTGCTCGACACGATGATCTTCCTTTTCCTGCGCTCTGATATAGACCCGAACAACCTCTTCATCGGCTCCTACACTAGAAACAAAATAGCCACTGCCCAAAAAGACATCCCGCTGTAATTCTTCCTCTGTCCGAGATAGGTCTGCGCAATATGAATAGCACTCTTTCCTTTGATATATCCAATAATTTGAGAAACAGAATATTTTGGAGCAATCGATATAAGCATGTGAATATGATATGGTTGCAGGTGACCTTCCAGCACCTTGCATTCCCTTTGCCGAGCAAGTTCATGGAAAACTTCTCCAAGGTTAACGCGGAGTTGACCATATAACATTTTCCGCCGACATTTCGGAATCCAAACCACATGATACTTGCAATCCCATTTTGTATGATTTAAACTTTCTATGTTGTTCATTAAGCCTCCTTTTTCGTGACTTTGACCGGTTCACGTTAAAGGAGGCTTCTATATTATTCTGGAACTGTCAAACTTTTGTTGTCCCCCGCCAAAGCCGGGGGTTTACCTTAAGGAAATCACCTGCCTCCTGCCCCTCAACCATCACATCGGCAACCACATTATCCATACGATACTGTCGAAGGATCTTTGTTTTTGGATCACGCCACTCGATAACCATACGCAACTGAGAGTCATATTCAGACAAGATGATTCTTGGGTCTCAAATTTCTGCTGGCAGAATACTCAACTTTCAAAGAAAGTGTCATATCAAGTGACAATAGCACACTTTTAAACACGAATAACTTGAAACATTCAACCTGATTAAGTAAAGTCTTTCTAAATAGTTCTATTTTTATAATTATTCAAATTGCTCAGTTAATAATTTTGAAGAGTTCCGTCCCAAAAGGACCTTTTATCTAACCACCTGAACAAAGTGTATCTCTGACAGACAATCCGCTTCTGGCACCTATCAACAGTCAGACCGGCCTGAAGTCCCATAAAATATTTGCTATTCATTTCCGCAAAGGAGTTCACTGTGACAAAGTTCTACCACTCCCGTCTCTGCCATCTGCTCTGCCTAACCTCTTTGACAGCGCTGTCACTCCCAACCTGCAATGGCCTTGCCGAGACTGTCACTACTGAGGAATGGCAGATAGCTGCGGACAAAATCACCCGCTACGAAGCCCCTAGATCCATTATTGCTGAAGGTAATGTGGTTCTCGTTAAAAGGGAGCAGCTACCACCAGAACTGCCAAAAAAACAGCAGAGAAATAAACAATGGGCAGAACTTCTGGAAGAAACAACCCCTGGACCGGAAGAAACAACCGGACAGGCTTTAGAGACACATACAGCACCTCGCTATGAGACCAAAGTTACTATCCAGGCCGACTGGATTGCCTACGACGTAGATCGAAGTTCTATCAAGGCCCGCGGCCATGTGTCTATCAAGGGTGCTGACGATGAGATTAAGGCCGAAGAGGGTGTGGTCGATCTTAACAAGGAAACCGGGACATTTACCGATGCCACCATCCTGCGGAAATCCCTGGACCTGCATCTGGAAGGTACTACCATTGAAAAAACAGGGTTCAACACCTATCATATCGAAAACGGCTGGGTCATCACTTGTAAACTGGAAAACAACGAGACTCCACCTTGGAGCTTTGCCAGCACCGATACCACCATCACCGAGGGTGGTTACGCAGTCATGAGAAATGCCACCTTTCGGATAAAAGATGTTCCTGTTCTTTACACACCCTGGATGATCCTACCTGCCAAAAATAAGCGCCAGACAGGTCTGATGTTCCCCGAAATCTCCGTCTCCGATCGCAATGGTTTTGGATTTGACTTGCCTCTGTTTGTTAATGTCTCCGACTCCACCGACCTGACCATTTTTCCTGAATACCACGCGGAGCGAGGAGTCATGCCGGGTATGGAGTTTCGTTATATTCTAGGAGAAGCACAAAAAGGGACCTTCATGGGTAGCTTTCTTCAGGATAAGCTCTCTGATCCATCTGAGATCGACTATTACCGGGAAACGGGGTACACCCATACCAACGAGGACAGATACTGGTTCCGGGGTAAGGTTGACCATGACCTTGCCAACAACTTGTACACCCGCGTTGATCTTGATGTCGTCTCCGATCGCGATTATCTGACAGAGTTCAACACCGGCTTCACTGGCTTCACGCAAACCGACAACCGATTTCTAACCATGTATGGCCGTAATTTCCAGAACAGGACAGAGGATCAGCGCATCAACACCATGAAGGTACTCAAGGCATGGGACTCCATGTCTCTGGAAACTAATTTCCTGGCCATTAACGATGTTCGCACATACGAAACCTCACCTACTCCTCTCTGGAAATTGCCGGGACTGGATTTCACCGGTTCTCTCCCCCTTGCTGAAACCTCTCTTTCCGTTGATTGGAATGCAGACTATGTCAATTACTGGCGAGAGAATGGTGTCGGCGGCCATCGCCTCGACCTGTTCCCCCGCCTCAGCGCCCCTGTACCTTTAAGCCCCTATCTTGAATCACGGGCTGAAGTAGGGGTACGGCAGACCTCTTACATGGTTGAGACTTACGGAGACGGAATCTGGAATCAAGACGACAGCCCTAATCGTTCTCTCTTTAACCTGCATGGTGAGGTGGGTACCACTCTGCTTCGGAATTTTGGGTTGAATTGGGACGAAGCTGCAAGCTGGGATCATCGGCTTCGCCCTTATGTCCAATATGACTACCTGCCTAAAACCAACCAGGACGACCTTCCTTTATTTGATGAAATGGACCGCATCACTGACAGCAACGCCATCACCTACGGGGTCAATAATTTTTTTGAACTCTTTAACGATAACACCAGAAGCTCGGGCCGCGACTACGCCTATTTCAAGATTTGGGAAAGCTACGACATCCGAGAAGCATATTCTGACCGCCCACTGACTCCTGTCAGTTTTGAACTTGGCTGGGCTCCTGCCAATAATTTTTTACTCTCCTATAAAACAGATATCGGCATATATGGTGAAGGAGCTACCTTCTACAGCCTTGCCAGCAATTACCGTAACAGCCGTGGCGATTCTCTCGGTTTGGATTATCGTTACAGCAGTGCCGAGAAAATCCTGGGTTCGCCTTATAGCAGCACAAATAACTACTACAGCAACACACCAAACTCTGTTTATCCTTATTACGATTATAGCCTTGATGATATTCATCAGATCAACATCACTTTGAAAGCTAAGATCATTGACACCATTTCCGCCGCCTACCAAGTTGAACATTCGCTCTCTCAATCTCAAACCATAGAACAAAATATCTCCCTCATCTATCAACCATCCTGCTGGTCTGTTGAGCTGCGTTCCAATTATACCCCTGGCGACCAGGGCATCATGTTGCTGTTCAACCTGGCAAATATTGGCAACCCCTTCGGTGTCAGCCTCCCAGGACAGTGACGCATTATGCATTATGACATCTTTAATGGCGATGCCGACGGAATCTGTGCCCTGCACCAACTTCGTCTTGACACGCCATACCCTGATGCCATCCTGATCACCGGACCAAAACGACATATCACCTTGTTATCAACACTGCAGGATGTAAAGCAAAGCTCGCTCACCGTCCTTGACATCTCCCTGGAGAGCAACCGACCTTTTCTAGAGAAATTGCTAAGCAACTCCAACGAGACACTTTACATCGATCACCATTTCCCCGGAGTGATTCCTGAGACACCGGGTTTCACGGCCCATATTAATACAAGCCCTGATACCTGCACTTCTCTCATTGTCGACTCCCTGCTCCAAGGGCGTTATCGGAAATGGGCCATTGTTGCAGCCTTCGGCGACAATCTGCATGATGCAGCCCATAAGGCTGCACAAACGCTTTCTCTCTCAAAGCAGGAGCTTAAGCAACTCCAAGAACTTGGAGAACTCCTCAACTATAATGGCTACGGCGCAACTCTGGCAGATCTCTACTTTCACCCAGAGGATCTTTACCGGGCAATTCGTCCCTTTGCAGACCCACTGGATTTTATACACTCTTCCCAGGAGATCGCCTTATTACGTCAAGGTTTCCAACAAGACATGGCTCTGGCGCTCCGTCAACACACCATAAATCCAGACAAGGTAAATCGGATATTCCACTTTCCCGACACTGCATGGGCCAGGCGAATATCTGGTGTTTTTGCCAACCTCAAGGCCCAGGAAAAAAAAGATGCTGCCCATGCAATGATTGTTGACAATGAGGACTCTACCCTGCGCATCAGCGTCAGAGCCCCTCTGACTGACAGAAAGAACGCGGACTCTCTCTGCCGGGCTTTTCCCACCGGAGGTGGTCGCGCAGCTGCGGCAGGGATCAACAATCTGCCCCCTGAAATGCTGGATGAATTTATCACCGCCTTTCAGGCAACTTATAATAGATTCACCCCAAGCTCGCATCGTGCCTGAGACCAATAAACACTTGACCAAAGCAAACAAAATTCACCATAATTTAGAATAAGAGGTTTCTGCCATTAATACTTTCTATCGTCTAACCCTATTCATATCAGCCATTGTTTGTATCGGCTTTGGCTCTTTTATCCCTGTGGTCATAGCCCAAGAGACAGCAAAACCAAAAGCTGCAGACCTGGTAACAGATGGCCAATCTATTAATCTGCAACAGGAAAAATACATAACTCTGTTCAAGGAGCTTCGCGAGAAGCACCATTTTACTCAGGTTGAGATCGACCGACTCTTTACCGGTGTCAATATTGACAAAAGGGTATTGGAGCTCATGGACAAACAATGGGAAGCCAAACCCTATTATGCCTATTGGCCACTTTTTATCACGCCGGCGGTCATCAAAAGAGGACAGCAAGAGCTCAAAACTAATCAACAGATTCTAGACCGCATTGAAAAAGAACTGGGAGTCAATCGCGAAATAGTCATTGCAATCTGGGCTATTGAATCTCGATTCGGGGAGCATAAAGGGGCATATGGGGTCTTTAAGACCTTGAACACCCTCTTTGATGCTTATCCACGACGCAGTACATTCTTTCGGGACCAGCTTGTTCACTTTCTCCTCCTCTGTCGTGAAAACCAATTTGACCCTCTTGCTATCACCGGATCTTATGCCGGAGCCTTTGGCCAGACTCAATTCATCCCTTCCAGCTATCGGGAATATGCCATAAGTTTTGACGGCGACAAAAAACGCGATGTTTTTACCTCCACCGAGGATATCCTGGCTTCCATTGCCAACTATCTCCGCCGCTACCATTGGATCCTTGACGCCCCCCTCTACGTGGAAATCGGCAACAAATTAAAAGGAGAGGAACTGATCAACGCCAGCAGCAAAGGAACGAAAGGCAGGGTCGACTGGCAGCAGGTCGGAACTATTCAGGGTATCAAGCTGCCCCCCCCACCTGGAAACCAACAACTATCCATCGTTGGACTTGAAAGAAGTCCTTTAATGGGGGGAGACATGCGCTATGTGGCCGCATATCCAAACTTCCAGGCAATTACCGCATGGAACAACTCAAACAGATACGCCATGGCAGTCTGTGAACTGGCTACGGCCCTGAAACAAAACCCATGACCGCATGATCATCACTTCACCCCACACAAAGCACGGTCCATCTCCTACCAGGGGATGGACCGTGGTCATTCTCCTTCTCTGCCTGTGGTCGTGGCCGATACTTGGCCATACTCAAAAATCACCCCTGCTTGTCCCTCAACAAGACCAGATCCCGTCCTTACTGGATGATATGGACAGCAAGAGCCTGATCACGGCGGCAAGGCGGCACCTCTGCTACTTGAAGACGCTCCCATCTAACACAGCCATTCACCTGGGAAAAGATATTTACTCCAAGGACTGGCTTCTGGAATCAATGGAAACTTTTCTTGCCATCCTGAAGCAGAAGCAAAGTCCGGCTGAATTCGATCAGGCGATACGAGAAAATTTTACACTCTACCAGGCAAGTGGTCGGAATAATAATAGAAAGAAAGGAGAAATGTTGATCACCGGCTATTACGAGCCACTTCTTGAAGGCAGTCTGACCAAAAACAGCTCATTCATTCATCCTCTCTACACCACGCCTGATTCCCTTCTTACCTATCTGGATCCTGCCACCAAAAAGAAAACAACAGGCTATCAGAATCCAAAGGGCGAGAAAGTTCCCTTCTGGACCCGGGCAGAGATAGAAGATGGAAAACTGCTGGCAGGAAGTGAGCTGGTATACCTGAAAGACCCGGTGGACGCCTTTGTCCTTCACGTCCAGGGATCTGGAAAGATTCGTCTCAGTGATGGTTCCCTGCGAGCCGTTCAGTTTGCTGCAACCAATGGACGGGAATACAAAAGTATCGGCAAACTTCTAGTGGATGAAGAAAAGATGTCCCGTGAGGAGGCTACCATGCCAACTATTCGTCAATACCTGCACCAAAACCCTGGAGAACAGAAACGGATTCTGCACCACAATCCCCGATTTGTCTTTTTTCAATGGAATAAAAAAAAGGACAGCCCCATCGGCAGTTTAGGATTACCCCTTACCGCTGGACGGTCCATTGCAGTGGATCCTGGAACTCTGCCCACAGGGGTCATGGCCTATCTTGTTTCACAAAAACCAGTCATTGACCAAGGAGGTCAACTCCTGAAATGGGAGGCCATGCAGCGCTTTGTCCTGCCGCAGGACACGGGAGCTGCCATCAAAGGCGCTGGCCGAGCCGACCTGTTCTGGGGCAATGGCTATTATGCCGAAATAGCCGCCGGCAACATGAAAGAACAAGGACAGCTCTATTTCCTGGTAAAGAAAAATGCAAAAAAACACAGCTCAGTGGCAGCACAGCTCACAAGTCTTCCATGAACGAGCCGAAGAGTATGACAGGTGGTTTGAAAACAGCCTGCTTTTTGCCATAGAACAAGCCGCCATTCAATCCCTGGATATCGTCTTCTCCCAACCAGCCCTTGAGATTGGTGTCGGTCCCGGCCGTTTCGCTCAGGCCCTGCAGGTTCCCTTTGGCATTGACCCTGCCATGGCCCCCCTCCTCTTGGCAAAAAAAAGAGACATCGCCACCTGTCAGGCCATAGCCGAAGAACTTCCCTTTACCAACTCCTCATTGGGCGCCATCTTCCTGCTCTTCACCCTCTGCTTTCTTGAATCTCCCGCCCGTTGTCTAGAGGAATGCGGGCGTGTCCTGCAAGCAGAAGCGCCTCTGGTCATTGGCTTTGTCCCGGCAACCAGCCTCTGGGGCAAGAATCTGCTCAGAAAAAAAGAAACGGGGCACCCTTTTTATCAATCGGCCCGATTTTTCACCGTTACCCAGGTGCAAGAACTCCTCGTAGAAAAAGGATTCCATATCCTCACTAGCGCCTCTACCCTCTTTCAGGCACCAGAAGAACTGGTTGCAGTTGAACAATCCAAAACTGGGATGGAGGAGCAGGCGGGTTTTGTGATCATTGTTGCCAAATGCAAAAAACATTAATTGAGCTTCTAAATCAAGTTGGAGACGAGAGAGCGATGGATCGTACAACGAACCCGCAGAACAAGAGTCTTCCAGTAATGCTCTGCAGGAAGTACTTTTTTTTGGAGGGCAACACTAGATTTAGAATTAGAAAGAGAACACGATAATCACGTGCAGTGTTCAGACTTAATCCAACATAATAATCCTACAAATGAGCATAAAGGCATGGCTGGCAGTCCAATCATTTGATGATAGTACCCCACCCCAATCGCTCATTAAGAAGGCCGACGCTTTTTTTTTAAATTTCGCGCTCCATTTGCAATCACTGATTCTTTTTCTTTAGTCTCGCCAACTCTACTTGGACATAGTCTTTCCTTCGAGCAGAATGGAAAGCAACAGTGCCACACCGCCCTCTCCTATCTCGGCTGCCAAAGCCCCACCCCCCCCAAAAAAAATCTCTCTTTAATCCCGAGATTACGGGCAACATCGGGAATTTTACAACCTTGTTCAGCAATCAACTTAACTGCCGGATCTCTGAATTCCTGTGTATAGCTGCTTTTCTCTTCTTTGTTATTGACCACCCCCTTAAGGGGGTCTAGTCCGCTCATAAGAAAGTTGCCATTTTTTTCCTGCCACCTCAGTATCCCTTTGGAATATCAGTTGTAACAAGTGAACAAGCTGGGGAATTTGCCCAAAATATGACGTGGATAAGTAGGCGCTATTTGGTTGGAGAACATTAGGAAGGTGTAAAAATTATACAATATTAATGTAACCTTGTGCAAGATTAATCGTATCTAAATAAAAAGAAACAGCCGATAGATGTCATTGGGATTTCCATCTGGTTGTTTTATAATCACAAACGGAGAAATCATTATGTTGAAAAAATTGAGTACTGCTATTGCACTGGGTTTGGTTGTGGGAGTTTTGAGCATTCCTGCCGCTAGTTTTGCCGGTAAAGGCGCTGGCCCTGGCGATGGAACAGGTGATAATCTTCAATGTTTAGGTGGAATTATTGTCGATGGCGTTTGTATTTGTGACGATCTATTGGGAAGCATAACTCCGAAAGGAAATTTTGATGTCGCGGCAAACGGCAAACAGACTGGTGATCAAGATGGAACTGGACCTGATCGTTTACGGGATGGTTCATGTTTGGATAATGAGCTATCTACGCAAGGAAATTTTGATGTCGCGGCAAACGGCAACCAGACTGGTGATCTAGATGGAACTGGACCTGATCTTTTACGGGATGGTTCATGTTTAGATGTTTAGTTGAAGTTTAGATGAAGCATCGTTTATTTGCCTCAAGCAGATAAAACAGGGGTTCCTCGCTCGCTGTCCTGAGTGGGTAGCCCCTGTTTCGTTTGATTTAAAAATGATTAGTTTTTCAGCATTATGAGAGACACTGACCTTTTCCAAATGGCCCTTGGTTTGACACCTCCTTGGCATTAACCGTAAAAGATCTTAATCTGAAGACCAGTCGTGCATATCACTTCCAAGAACTTTTCAGCCAACCGCCACATACGGCAGAGGCCTTTCTGAAGAAGTGGTTCTTCTGGGCTACCCACACCACAGTCGGCTGGAGCCAATCAAGCAGGCTGCTTATACTATAAAACAGCACTGGAATGGTTTATACTGCGCTGGTTTCAGTCCAATATTAACAATGGTATCCTGGAAGGCATCAATAGCCTGATCCAGGCTGCCAAGGGGGAGGCCAAGGGCTATCGCACGATACGAAATCTTACTGCCATGATCTTCTACCTCATAGGCGGAAAACTTGATTTCAAGTTACCCACTTGAAACAGCGAGGAGCCACTTAAACATTCTATAGGGAGCCTTGAATAATTGTTTTCGTGAATACTGCATCCAGTTTGACATTGTTTCTCAGGAAAAACAGCTCACCTCGAGTGAATCACATCATGTTTCTTGGTTCATCGGAGGTGAATTTTCTCCAATGAACCTTTCGCATATCATATAGGCACACGTTACCCATGGGCAAGAGCAAGAGTTCCATATCGGTCAAGGTTATATGCAAGGTTTCGCAGCCCGATCTTTACCTTGGCCCGAACAATGCCCACACCTCGCAAGATCAAATTGCCCGCACGTTGAGTCTGAACGCCAAAGATATGCTCAACTCTGGACCTGATCTTCGAACGAGTCCGGTTACCTTGTTTCTCCCATTCGGTAAGTTTCCGGTTACGAGAGCCTTTACGTTGAAGATGCTCACGGTATCCTGCTTCTTGCAGATCTTCTATGTGTTCCTGAGAACGATATGCCGAATCAGCCCATACATCACGACTGGTGTTGCCAGAATCAAGCAACTCGGAAAAGACCCTGCTGTCATGCACCTCAGCACTAGTCACACTGAAATTCCGAATCAGTTTATGTTTCGCATCAACAGAGATATGATTCTTGTAACCGTAAAAACTTTTGCCGTTCTTTTTCGTCCACCGGGCATTGATATCTTTCTGACGCTGCTTGCTTTCGCTCCACGCTTCAGGTTGCTCTCCATCCTTGATCTGCTTATTTTCCTCACGGCTGTTGCGTTGTACGGGTACTCGTACAATACTGGCATCTATGATCTGGCCTTTCTGAGCCCTAAATCCATGGTCATGGAGAAACTGATCAAACTGGGAAAACAAGGTTTCAATAGTACCGGATTTGGCCAGATCTTCCCGGAATCGCCAAATGGTCGTGGCGTCTGGAACCTTACTGGCGGCATGAAATCCGAGGAAGCGAGAGAAGGAATAGCGATCGAGGATTTGAAATTCCATCGACTCATCGGAAAGATTGTACAAGGACTGCAGAACAAGAATTTTGAACAACAGAACAACATCAAAGCCTTTGGCTCCGGCATTCGATTTTTTCTCTTTCATTCTGGCCCGCTCAAGAGTTGGACGAAACAACTCCCAATCAATAGTCTCATTGATTTTGGTCAACGGATCACCTGCCTTGTCGATACGATGAAGACGGCTATCAAAATCGAGAAATCCAAGCTGAATCATGTCGGGCTCCATGTAGTTGCTATTAATGCTTGATGAATTCCCAGTTAAAATAACACAATATCTTGAATTTGTTAATATAATTATATAATTCCGTGCGTGAATTCAAGGTGGATTTTTCAAGGAACCCTATATTGTTCATCCCCTCTGTCACAACTTTGAGCGGCTCAAGTTAAAGGAGGCTTCTATATTATCCTGGAACTGTCAATCCTTTGCTGTCCCCCGGCATAGCCGGGTGGATAACTTAAAATAAACAAATAACTACATGGAATAACATACAATATCGTATCCGTTTAGATAATGCGACAAATGGTATTGTACGCCATAAAAATGACAATAAACGTTTATGACAGATAGAGTTCATCCAACATCCTGAACAGTTCTTTCTTTGCCTTTTCAAATTCACGCATCTTGGCGTGAGCAGCCTCTGGCTTGTTCTGGTTAAAAAGACTGACTATTTCTTTGGCACTGGCGTGCACAGCTTTATGCGGGGTTGCGAGCTCCTTGAAGAGGGCGCTGTTGGTAAAGCCTTCCTTGGTGGTGTCGTACCATTTACCAAAGGCGCAGTTATGATGATCAGTCACATGGTCGACATGCATTTTTTTTCGACCTTCAAGCACTGCCTCAAGCTGAATTTTCCAGTTGAGATGAGCTGTCTTTATTACACCTATGTTAAATATCGGTGGATCGATATCGATATGACTGACAGCATCGCTCATGACTTTACTCAACTTATTGAGTTCACTGGCATATTCCTTTACTTCCAGGCAGCGATTAGTAATCTGATCAGTGGTATCACGTACAGTGGTGATATTTACTGCTACCTCTTGATTAACTGCCGATGCCTGTGAAATATTTTCACTGATTTCCTGCATACCGGAAGATGCTTGAGAAATATTAATGGAAATCTCGCCACTGGCAGTGGCCTGCTGCTGTACAGAAGCAGCAATAGTCTCCATCAGCTCACTCATCGAAGTAATCGTTGTCGTAATGTTGTTAATAACCGCAACCGCCTGCATGGTCGCTTGCTGGATTCCCTCTATCTGCTGAGAGATATCCTGAGTTGAATCCCTGGTCTGCTTGGCCAGGGCTTTGATTTCATTGGCCACTACGGCAAAACCCTTGCCTGCCTCACCTGCCCGTGCCGCTTCTATGGTGGCATTTAAGGCCAGCAGGTTGGTCTGCTCGGAAATCTCGGCAATGGTCTCTGTAACCTTAGTTATCTCCTTAGCTGCTTTGCCTAGATCCCCAACGCTAAGGGAGGCTTTCTCTGCCTCAGCAACTGCTTCTGCAACAATAAAGCGCGCCTTGTCGGAGTTACTGGCAATCTCGTTAATCGTTGCCGTCATCTCCTCGGAGGCAGCAGCGACCATGGACACATTTGTATTGGACTGCTCCATCGCTGCTGCTACAGCATTCATATTGGCACTCATCTCTTCAGCGGCCACGGCGACAGTATTGGTCAAAGCATACAAGTCCTTGGCATCATTGGTTAATTCGGTAGAGGCTATGCTCATTGCCTCTGAGGTAGCGTCCAGAGTAGACGTGTTGCCTCGCATCAATCGGAAGTTTTTAGACCAATTACAACACAATTTATTGAGTACCGAGCCGATGATAGGAAATTTTTCTTTACCAGGTACCTGGATTTTCAGGGTTAATTTACCGTTGGCAATCGCTTCGACATTTTTTGCGAGTATGGAAATATGCTTGCTTGCGCGGGTTGTGTTAAAAAATGAAACGAGTCCGAAAAGTGCCCCCAAAAGCCCAAAACTCAAAATAATATGTTGCATACGTTCAGCCTCCTTAAAAAAAAAATCATATTGATCTCCTATCCCGCACTTCCCATCGTGTGTTGCAATCTTTTTTTCGGCTTACCGCCAAGTAACATCTATTTCCCCCGTAAATAGATGGATAACTAATCAAAGTGCTCGAACGAGTATTTAAGATAATGATTTCGCAGACCACATTATCAATAATATTGACTATTAATAATATGCTATAAAAATAGACGTGATACTGTCAACACAGGGGGAAATACACGAATACTACAGTATAAAACATTGAGGTGTTAGGATAACACGGAGGGATGGTTGGAATAATACGATGTAATTTAAGGTAGTTACCAACATATTGATATCATGCATTATGAAAACTTTTCTTTTAAGTAACCATGGAGATTTATTTTTTTTCCACAGATTTTTAATTTTTTTCTGATAGTATTTCGATAGACTTCGACCGTTCGTATGGTCAGGTTGAGCAATTTGGCTATATCGGCTGAACTTTTGCCATGCCTGATCATATCGGTCACCAACAACTCTTTAGGGGTGAGACCAATACAGGGACTATCAAGTTTTGTACAGCAGGAATCCATTAAAGTGTTCAGATGGGCAGTTATCAGTTGAAGATATTCCCGTCCCTCCTCTTGCAAATCAGTGTGGCCGAGAAGCTCTATATAGGGGAAAACAATCCGCTTGAGATTCAGCAGCAGCTGTTGCGCCAATTGTTCATGGCGGCCTTGATGCTGATCCAAAAGAACCTGGAGGGCGATATTAGTATCATGGATTTCTTTATTTTTCCTTTGGAGTTCTTCACTGGCCCGTATATCTTCAGTAATATCGCAGGCAATAACCACCAAACCTTTTCGTCGACCGTCGGCATGGAACAATGGCACCTTTATTGTATTGTAGATTTTAACCTTTCCGGCCGCGTGCATAATCTTTTCTTGTTGGTGCGTTAATGTTTTTCTCCTCCAGGCACTTTCATCCGTTTTCTGACAGGCCAGAAATGCCTCACGATAAGGTTCATTGTACTCAGCAAGCTGAACGTCGGTTTTACCGATATAGTCAACGTCTTCCAGAGCGAATAATTGAAGACCATTTGCATTGGCCAGTAACCACCGTCCCTCTCCGTCTTTAAAAAAGATGAAATCCGGGGCGGCATTGATCAGACTGAGCAGCTGTTCGCTTCTGTCCAACAAGGCCTGTTCGGCCTCTTTTACCTCACGTGTCATCTCGAAGAAGTCAGTCAAGTCGTGGAAAACGGTAAAAACACCCCTAACTGTGCCATCAGTTAATCTATCGGGATAGTAGATAACATCTCTATATCGTCGACCGATGGCGCAGCATTCAAACCATTCCTGATAACGTACTATCTCACCTGACAGGCAGCGATCAAACTGTTTTTTGACGGTCTGCGTAAAGAGCCCTTCCCCACAGACTTCGGCAATCGTGCGACCAATAATTTCTTCCCGTGTTTTCCCATGATCATGGCAAAACTGTTCGTTAATCATCTGGTAGATATAATCGCCATCAACAAAAGCGATAAGGTCCTGTGACAGTGAAAAAATTTTCTCATAACGGCGCAGGATGTCTTCTTGCAGTTTTCGTTGTGTAATATCCCTGACAACAAGCTGAATGAGTGTTTCGTTTGCCGGTTGCACCACGGAACCGGATAGTTCACAGGGAATGGAACTTCCGTCCTTCCGGAGACAAACCGTCTCTAAAAAAATGTTACCCAGTTCTTTCAATGCATTTTGCTCTTGTTTGAATACCGTATGCAGTGCAGACGGCTTCAGGTCAGTGGCCTGCATTTGAAGCAGCTCTTCACGGCTATATCCCATCAAAGTGCAAAATGCCGCATTGACTTCTATAAATTTTCCATCAATGTCCTGTAACGCCATAGCATCGTTTGATGCTTGAAAGGCGGTTTCAAATTTTTGCAGTTTTTTGATCCGTTTTTCAAGATCAGTAATTTTTTGAATAAGTGTATCGTGGGATAATTTTACAGACATGCCGGTACTTTCTCAAAAAGAGTTAACTATGGAGAATGAAAATCATTGTAGATATTCACACCTAATCTGACAGTTATCGATTTTGACGTTACGACAAAACTCACGATTTCCACGACCATAATACTACTTTCGAGGTCATGGAAATGGGAAACTACTTCAATAGACGATCGTAAATATTAGCTTCCTTTTGTAACTATCGGCTGGCATAAAACTTTTTTCAGATTTGTCAGATCGGGCCTGAGTTACCATAAATCAGCCAAGCCAGCTGAAACGCTCCCAGAAATCGGGAAAGGATTTGGCGACACAGCCCTCATCGCTGATCTGCACTCCAGTCACCCTGAGACCAGTCACCGCAAAGCTCATGGCCATGCGATGATCCTTATAGGTATCAATAACCGCACCATGCAGCCTCGCCCCGCCATCACCATGAATAATCATACTGTCCTGCCGCTCTTCCACCTGCGCCCCCATTTTGGTTAATTCAGTGACCACAGCGCTCAAACGATCGCACTCCTTGATCCGCAGGTGGGCAATATTATTGATCACGGTCTTGCCATGGGCAAAGGCCGCAACCACGGCCAAAGTGGGCACCACATCCGGCATATCGCCCATGTCAACGGTTATCCCTTCCAGCCGTTTGCGTCCCTGGACCATAATCCCGCCCCCTTCCCGGCTGACCTCACACCCCATTCTGGCCAATAACGGAACGAGACCGGCATCCCCCTGTAGAGAAGGAACCGGCACATTACTCACCGTAACCCGGCCAGCCGTAATGGCGGCGGCCGCCCAGAAATATGAGGCATTGGAGGCGTCTCCTTCAATCTCATACTCCATGGCCCGGTAACAACCCTGAGGAATGACGAAGTGGGTCAAGTCCTGATTACAATCAACATCAATACCAAAATCGGACATAACGGAAAGGGTCATGGCCACATAGGGTTTTGACAGGACCTCACCCTTGACCTGCAGGATTGCCGGACGTGCCGCATAGGGCGCAACCAGCAGGAGTGACGAAAGATACTGACTGGACTTTCCTTCCGGCAGGATCGTCTCCCCGCCCAGTAGCCCATGGCTGTTAATGGTCAGTGGCGGGCAAGCAGTGCCGGCGACCGAACTGATATCCACTCCCCAGCCCCTGAGCGCCTCCATAAGCGGGCCAATGGGACGCTCGCGCATCCGCTCTTCACCATCGATGATAAAGAGACCATGGCCCAAGGCCGTAACCGAGGTAAGAAACCTGGTGGCAGTGCCATTATTGCCCAGATAAATCTCGCCGCCCGGGGTAGCAATCCTGCCGCCATTCCCTTCCACCTGCCAGACGTCATCCTCTTTATCGACCTGAATACCCATCTGCCCCAAGGCCTTTGAGGTATACTCTGTGTCTTCACTAGTCAAAGGGCCAACCAAACGACTGCTGCCATCAGCCAGGGCCGCGGCAATCAGCGCCCTCTGGGTCAGGCTTTTGGAACCGGGAACCACGATAGTTGCATCAACACTTGCAACGGGGGATATCTCTTTCATCTCTTTTCTTTTGCCTTTATACAATCCACATTTAATTTTCAAATTCCGTCAACGTATTCCCTGTAGCCTGATACAACTTCTGACGCATCAGTTCTACCGGAGCAGTTTTGCCTGTCCACAACTCAAACTGGGCCACCCCCTGATAGAGCAGCATCTCCAGACCATTAATCACCTGACATCCAGCAACCTTTGCCTCACTAAGCAACCTTGTTACAAGCGGGGCATAGACGATATCCATCACCACCTGGAAACGAGAAAGGATGACCCTGGAAACAGGACTGACCTGGATCGCCGGCTGCATCCCCACTGAGGTGGCATTGACCAAGACATCTCCATGCAAGCTGTCCGACTCATCCAAGGGGTGCCAGAGACAACCCAGATCCCTGGCCAGTGCCCTGCCCCGTGATTCGGTACGGCTGCAAAGAACAACATGTGCTCCCTGTTGCTGCAGGCCAAAGCCTAAGGCCCGGGCGGAACCACCAGCGCCAAGGAGGACAACCTGTGCCCCCCGCAAGCTTATCTTCTCGGACAGAGCACAATTGGCGCCCAGCCAATCCGTATTGCTGCCGCAAAGACGCTTTTCACCTTCAACCTCGTGGATCTCAATGGTATTCACCGCCCCGATCTGCCGGGCCACATCATCAATTTCGTCAAGCAGGGGAATGACCGCCTCTTTGTAGGGGATGGTCACACTCACCCCCTTTACTCCGATGGCCTTTAAACCCGCAATTCCGGCCTCCAGATCGAGCACGGGGAACGGCAGGTACACACTGTTCTCCCCGAGTTCAGCAAAGGCAGCATTGTGCATGGCTGGACTGAGGGAATGACTCACGGGATTACCTATAATCCCATAGAGAGCTGTCTGACCATTGATTGTCATGACCATGTCAGTGCGATTCCTTGCCGTTTATCATCAAGGCCTCAATCTGCCGCAAAACTTCAACAGAGAGCTGACCAGGGGCGGTAGCCTCATCCTCGTGGGCAGCGCAATAGGTCATGTAGCCACCAAGCTCAACTGTTGCCACCCGACTGACAACCCCGGGCCGACCCATACAAAAGGCAATAAGAGGAATATCCATTCTGGCAGCTTCTTCCTGAAGATTAAGCACCCGCAGGACATCATGATAATCATGGGCCATGGTCACAATCTTGGCAATATGGGCGCCCTTATCCTGAATCATGGCCAAACGACCTACCAGTTCGGCCTTCGTGGGAGTTTCCTGGAAATTATGCCAGGAAAGGATTAAACGACTGGGAGAGTTTTCCACCTCCTCCAGCAAGGCTTTATGTGAGGACGTGGGGGCCTTAAGTTCCAGATCAACATACGAGACACCTTGTTGCACTCCCTCGAGAAGCGGAGCGATCCTCAGCTCCTCATCTCCTGCAAAGCCACCGCCCTCCCAGATCGGTCGGTTGGTCAAAAGCAGGGGCTTGCTCAGTTGGGAGATAAAAGGTGCAACCGAAATAGTCTTGAGACGATCAAGGCGGATCTCAATCACATCGGCCAGGGAGCTGATGGACTCGGCTACAGCCAATCCTTCACCAACAGTTTCTCTGGCAATCGAAACACAGATACGGATCATGTTTCCTGTCCTCTTTATTTTTTATTCTCAGGTGGAGCTTGGGGTAGGCGACTAACAAGACGGATCGCCAGCCCCACAAGCAAGGAGACAATAGCAAGATCGTCAAGCAGTCCCAGGCCAAGAATCCAGTCCGGGACAAAATCAAAAGGCGAGAGGAGGTACAAAATGGCCAAGAGCAGAATCCCCTTCACTGTCCAGGGTGTATCGGCACGAGTAAGGAGACGAGCATAGGATGCAACCGTTGTCCACAGGGAGGTATTTGGTTGCTGGCCGGAAAAGGAATCATTCATACTCATTCTTCCTAGCCAATCCGCAGCGCACCAATTAAATCGCGCACAGACTCTAGTTTCTGTTCCCGGACATAGGTAGCTATCCCGTCAAGCACATCCTCAGTGGCCCTGGGGTTTACAAAACTCGCAGTTCCCACCTGTACTGCACAGGCCCCGGCCAGCAAGAATTCCATGGCATCTTCTGCGCTTGCAATCCCACCAATGCCGATGATCGGAATAGAGACCGCTTGGGCAACCTGATAAACCATACGCAATGCCACCGGCTTGATGGCAGGCCCTGACAGACCGCCAATGACATTGGCAAGGCGGGGACGCCTGGACTTGAGATCAATAGCCATGCCGATCAGGGTATTGATCAGGGAGACCGCATCCGCTCCTGCTTCCTCAACTGCCCTGGCCACCAGGGTCACATCGGTGACATTGGGAGAGAGTTTAACTATAACCGGCACCTGACAACCCTGTTTCACAGCCTTAGTCACGGCTGCAGCCATTTGAGGATCTGTTCCGAAGGCCACTCCACCCTTCTTCACATTGGGGCAGGAGATATTCACTTCAATGGCAGCAACGCCCGGAGACTCAGCCAAGCGTTCAGCAAGCTGTCGGTATTCGTCAACAGAATCACCAAGTATATTGACAATAACCGGAACACCAAGGGCAGAGAGATAGGGCATCTTCTCACTGATAAAACGATCCACCCCCACATTTTCCAGACCGATGGCGTTGAGCATGCCGCAGGCGGTTTCAAAAATGCGGGGAGGTGGATTGCCGGCACGCGGCTCGAGGGAGATCCCCTTGACCACCACGGCCCCGAGACGTTGCAAATGCACATACGACTCAAACTCACGGGCATAGCCAAAGGTTCCCGATGCGGTCATAACTGGATTTTGCAGCTTAAGGCTGCCAATAGAAACCCGTAGATCAAGCTCGTCCATTTTCACATTTACAGGCTCCATAATAACTCCCCCGCCTCAAAGACAGGCCCGTCGGAACAGACATGGGCATACCCACCTGCCTTCAGGGGTACGGCACAGCCAAGACAGGCCCCCATCCCGCAGGCCATCACCGTCTCCACCGAGACCTGACAGGGGATATTCTCTTTCTGGCACAGATGATGAACCGCAGCCATCATCGGTTTAGGGCCACAACTATAAACCGAGCTTTGCGAGGTCAGATTTAATGTTTTCAGGACGTCAGTAACCAGACCATGATAACCGAATGATCCATCATCGGTGGCGGCAAGCACCTCAATCCCCAAAGCCAGGAAATCACCCATGAGCGGAACAAGCTCCTCACGATTACGGGCTCCCAGAATCACCCTGGGTGTCACACCCCCATGAGACTGTTGCAGAAAACGACTGGCAAGAAAGAGCAAAGGAGCAATTCCCATACCACCACCCACCAGACAGGCATTACCAGACTCTCCAAGGTTGAACCCATTACCAAGGGGACCAAGAATCGACAGCTGTTCCCCTGTCCGACATTGGGCAAGCCGTTCCGTACCCCGGCCAACCACCTTGAAGAGAATCTGCAGCAAACCTTCACTGTTGATCTGGTGAATGGAAAAAGGACGCCTGAGCAGAGGATCCAAGCCTTGAGCAGTTTGAACCATAACAAATTGCCCGGGAACCGCCGCAGCGGCAATATCCGGCGCGTTCAAGGTTAGCCTGACAGTTCCTGCAGCAATGACTTCAGATTGAATCAGCTCGACTTTTTGTTGGATTTGAGACATAGTATAAAATTAATTAACAAATTCGGTAGTTGAAAACAGACAACAGCTCAACAGGAAACTACTACTTACCAAGTTCCTGCACTGCTTGCCCAGATTCCTGTAAACAAATTACACGCACAGACCACACAATGGAACAATTAACTCTGACTCTCTTATTTGCACTTCTCTTTGGCGCGATTATCGGTAGTTTTCTCAATGTCGTCATCCTCCGACTGCCTTCCGATAATGGTTCCATCATCTTTCCAGCCTCGCATTGTCCACGATGTCAGAATACTCTTTCCTGGTACGAGAACATCCCAATACTCAGTTTTCTCATCCTCCGCGGTAGATGCAAGCACTGTAAGGAGAAGATATCATTACAATACCCTGTAGTGGAGCTGTGCATGGCCCTGCTATCAGCGGCAATCATCCATCGATTCGGTCTCACCGTAACGGGCGCCGGTTATTTCCTCTTCTGTGCAGCATTACTGGTCATCATCTGGATCGATCTCGAACATCAGATTATTCCAGATGTGATCAGCCTACCTGGAATTCTCGTGGGGCTCATTTTTTCCTTCGTAAGCCCTGCCCTAACTTGGCAGAGCTCTCTCATCGGCCTGCTTCTGGGTGGGGGCGTTCTCTACGCCATAGCCCTGATTTATTACCTTTGGAGGAAACAGGAAGGAATGGGAGGCGGTGATATCAAACTGCTGGCAATGATTGGGGCATTCCTGGGCTGGCAGGCACTCCCTTTTGTCATCTTTGCCAGTTCCCTCTCTGGTTCCTGCATTGGGATCCTTGCCATGATCAAACAAGGAAAAGGTACCAAAACGCGTATTCCATTTGGTCCGTTTCTCTCCCTCGCCGCTCTAGTCTATCTCTTTTTTTCAGATAAGGTTCTCTTACTTTATCAGTTATATCTCCACGGCAGCTTATAATGGCAATGAGCCATTATAAGCAACTGTTACCTTATCTATTTTCGTATATGAAAACAGTCCTTGCAACATCATTACCGTAAGCAACCTTTCAATATAGTTTTACAGGTCATCATCCCCACCACTCCTGACGGGTGTGGGAAAAAGAGGACGATCAAGTGAATTCCCTGCCATAATGTTTTCTCCAAGCTCGAACCCTACCCTCCGACTATCAGCCACCTGTTCTCTGCTATGCCCATATTTGGGATAGAAGCGATGAAACCAGGAGCTTCCAGCCTCCGGTACCTTCCCTGCCAATTTCAGGAAAACACCAATCGTTCTCCAAGGTTCAGGGGTGGGATGTGAAAAGACAATGGGAGCGACCACTTTCGCCCCACATCCTCTAAGCAATCTCCTGAGTCCAAAATAATGAACCCGCCAATACCCACGGCACGAGATAAAAGGAAGAACAACCTTGTCCCTAAACAATTTCTTCCCATCACGATCGAGGAGAGAGAGTACGGGACCGCTGGGATTATAAGACCAGGTTGGCCCAGCAAGAATAATAAGGTCCCATTGGTCAAAGCATCTGGAATTGACTGATTGCACAGGGTAACGTTTACGAAGAAAGGTCAGTACCATCATCAAAAACGTTGCACTGATAGACCCAATGGGAAATCGTAATTCAGATTCCGGAGTCAGTTGCTCCCAAAAAACATCTGCACCACTCTGCTCAAGCCCTTCAATCAAGCCATTGAGGAGGTTTCTTGTTTGGCTGCTGAATGAGTAGGAAATTATAAGAATTCTTTTTTTATTCAAGGTCATAAACCACTATATACTTTCTGACTTACCATACGTGAAAAACCTGTGAGAGACTATACCGCAGTTAGACATAAAAAAAAAGCCCCCGATCTCTCGGAGGCTTTGTATACAAGAAAAACTTGACTCGTTTGTTGTCTATTCTTCTATTTCATGCTCAACACCAACTGCGATCTTATAGAGCAGGGTCACAATCAGAAAACCAGTGGCCCAGATACCGAGGGTAATACCCAGCTCATTGGCAGTTGGAATATACTCGGTAATCTCATCCAGAGGATTAGGAACAAATCCGGCAAACACAAAACCAAGTCCCTTGTCAATCCACAAGGCAAAAAAGATCATTACGCAGGAAAGGCCAAGCAAAAATTCATTCTTTTTTCGGGCATAAGGCCAAGCAAAAAGTCCCAGGGCGCCGAAGTTCAACACCACTGAAGTCCACATGAATGGCACCAGATTGTTATACATATGTCCATGGTGCTCAAGTCCGAAGAAGAGATATTCTATGCTGTGCTTATGACCAGGCATATTGGAATAATAGCCCACAAAAACCTCAAGTAACACAAAGAAGGTGTTCAAGATGGCGGCGTACATGATGATCGTCACCAGCTTGTCCATCGCTTTCTTGCCAGCATCAAAATTAGCAACACGCTTCAGAATCAGACAAGCAATGATGATAAGGGCAGGACCGGCGGCAAAGGCTGAAGCCAGAAAACGTGGGGCAATAATGGCTGACAGCCAGAAGTGCCGCCCGGGCAGACCACAGTAGAGCATGGCGGTCACGGTGTGGATTGAAACCGCAAAGGGTATGGAGAGATAGACAAAGAAGTAGATCCACTTGGGAGGATGCACCTGTTTTCTCTCAGCAGTCAGGATCACCCAGCCGCAAAGGATATTGAGAAAGAGATAGCCATTCAGAACAATCATGTCATAAAAGAGCATGGAACTGGGTGTTGGATGGAACACCACATTCAAGGCCCTGGTTGGCTGACCAAGATCGGCCATGATAAAGAGCAGACACATGACGATGGCAGCAATAGCCAGAAACTCTCCAAGAATCGTAATCTTACCAAAGACCTTAAAATCATGAACATAATAGGGCAGTACCAGCATCACCCCTCCAGCGGCTACACCAACCAGAAAAGTAAACTGGGAAATATAAAGCCCCCATGAGACATCACGGCTCATACCCGTCATTCCAAGGCCGAAGAGATACTGCCGGGCATAACAGGCAACACCTACAGCAATGAACATTCCTAAAAATGCAAGCCAGATCCAATAAGCCGGCTTGCCTTTGAGTGTTTTTTCAATCATGACTCCCTCACACTATGTAGAAGACTGAAGGTTTAGTACCCAGTGCAGCATTCCGCTGGATAGTAAACTCCTTATCAAGAAGCTGTCTGATCTCTGACTGTGCATCATTCAGATCACCAAAAACAATGGCTCCCGTTCCTTGGCAGGCCTCTACACAGGCAGGTTCCTGCCCAAGGGCCAAGCGCTCGCCGCAGAAGTTGCATTTCTCGACAACGCCCCGCATACGGCTTGGAAAATCCTTATTATATTTTTTAATATACGGTCGAGGATCTTCCCAGTTGAAGCTTCTCGCCCCGTACGGGCAGGCAGCCATACAGAATCGACAGCCGATACAGCGATGAAAGTCCATAGCCACAATGCCATTCGCCTTCACCCTGAAGGTGGCCTTAGTAGGACAGGCACGCACACATGGCGGATTGTCACAATGGTTACAGAGGACCGCAAAGTCAGTTTCCTTAACATCTTTTGCTAAATGGTAGGAAGACTCTACGGGAAAGACATTTGCAAAAGGGGCCTTCCAGAGCCATTTGATCTCACTCTTCCGGTTATCAAACTGAGGAATATTATGGGCATCAATACAGGCGGCAATTGCCTTATCAAGCAGCTCAGGCTGTTCCGTAATCTTGCGCATATCGATGACCATGCCCAGACGAACTCCCTGCGGAGCAGCCTCGACCGGCGCCCCATGAACAGCCTCTGCCGCATGTCCTTCAGCAGCACCCTGCTCGGAGGCAAGGGCGCTTGCAGAGCTCAGCCTGACAAAAGCCGGGGCTCCGATCCCTGCAAGCGCGGTTACACCTGCGATCTTGAGGAAATTTCTTCTTTGCTTATCCATTATTGGGTCTCCTCCTTCGATACCGCTTCCTTGGGAGTCAGATGACAGTCCCAACAGTATGGTTTTACAGCTGCATAGGTATGGCAACTATCACAGAATTTTTCTTTATTGCTATGACACTGCATGCACGCCTGTTGCAGGCCCTTGCGGTAGTCCTTTCCTTCGACCGTAACAACGGTACGATTGTCGTCGCGCAGGACATTATCCCGCCACTCATTTAAGAGCTGCATATGATTGGCCCGCATATACTCAACAGACTCAACACATTTTTTTTCTCCACCCGGGGGTAGCTCAGGTTTTGGCACGGTAGCTGCCTTTAAACCATTGAACCAGATGGGGAAAGTCACAATGAGGACGAAAATAATCAGTCCTGGTATGATTGTTCCTTTATTGTACATTATACTGTTTCCTCCGTTCCGGTCCGGTTTAGACTAAGGTCCTGAGACCCTCATCAAGTTCTTGTCGATTCTCACCATCCATTACCAGGGCATTACCAACCAGTTCAGAAAGTCCGCACACTTTACATCCAGGGTTCCAGTAATTCATGAGCGAGGTCAGGGTGGCACGGTCAATGGCACACACACAAGCAAGGGTATTGACATCATGCTTATCAATCACATGTTTCACGGCATTGGCTCGTGGCAGTCCTGAACGCATCCTGAGCTCCATGATCTCATCGGTGTTGAGACCGGTACCGGATCCGCAACAGAAGGTCTGTTCCCGAATGGTATTCTCGGGCATCTCGACCCAGTTATCCAAAACATGATCGAGGATATAGCGTGGTTCATCCAAAAGCCCCATGGCTCGGGCCGGATTACAGGAATCATGGAAGGTTGCCTTGACATGGGCATTGCGGCTCTTGTCAAGTTTCAACTTACCATTTTTGATCAAATCAGCTGTAAACTCGCTTATATGCACCATCTTGGTGGAAGCGGCATTGTTAAATGTGGTTCCGGTAATAGCTGATTTCGGCACCTCCAGGAAATCAGCAGGGCCATTCATGGTATCCATATACTGATGAATAACGCGCCACATATGACCGCATTCACCACCTATTATATACTTCACACCCAGGCGCTTAGCCTCGGCATACATCTTGCCGTTGAGCTTCTTCATCAACTCATTGTTGGTAAAGAGGCCGAAATTTCCACCCTCAGAGGCATAAGTGGACAGGGTGTAGTCCAGGCCGATATGCTCAAAGAGAAGTAGATAACCCATGGCCGTATAGAGACCAGGTTCGGCAAAGACATCAGCGGAAGGGGTGATAAACAGAACCTCCGCCCCCTTGCGGTTAAAGGTGTGATTCATCTTTACACCGGTCAGATTCTCAACATCTTCGGCCAGGAAATCAACATTATCCTTGAAGGTATGAGGCTGTAACCCCATATGATTACCGGTACGATTGGAATTTGAGGCTGGCTCGAGGATCCAGTTGATCCCCACACCCACCAGATGCAGTAGTTCACGGAGCATCATGGTGACCTCGGCAGTATCAATACCGTAGGGACAGAAAACTGAGCAACGACGGCACTCGGTACACTGGTAGGAGTACATGAACCACTCCTTAAGTACTCCTACAGTCATCTCCCGAGCACCAGCCATTTTCCCAAGTAACTTACCACCAAGAGTAAAGTCATTGCGATAGACAGACCTCAGCAGCTCTGCGCGTAAGACCGGCATGTTTTTGGGATCTCCGGTTCCGAGGAAGAAGTGACACTTATCGGCACAGGCCCCGCAGCGGACGCAACAATCCATAAAGATCTTCAGAGAACGGAATTTATCCAGACGCTCTTTGAGACCCTTGAGGATAATATCCTGCCACCCCTCAGGAAGCTTCCAGTCATCATCCTCCGGAGACCACTCACGGGCATTGGGAAAGCTCAGGTCCTTCTGGCTGTTCAGGTATTCGACCTTTTCCTTTTTGGCCGGATAGGCAAAATTACCCGGTTTAAAAATCGCAGGGATATCCATCCAATCTTTGGTCGGCACTGCTCCTGTCGCCAAGGACGGCCCCTGCACTACGCTTTTCGATAATTGTTCTAATTTTGGAACTGCCATCGTTATCTATCCTTATAAGCTAGTTTTGGGTGTGGACAATCTCACGCCTCGTCCTTTGTGGCTGACAGCTCTTTCTCAACCGGAATACCCGCATCCACCATAAACTCCCTGAACTCATCCTCGTACCCTGCATAGGAATGAGGTTTAATCGCTGGATCATTCCAGGGATTGATGTGTCGTTTTGCCCGGCTGTTATTGGCCATATTCCTGGTGGGACTCATGAACACGCCACCCATGTGCATCAATTTACTGAATGGGAAATAGGCAAGCAGGATAGAGACCAGAAAGAGATGGATATAAAAGATGGCCCCGATCTTGGCATTGATCACCGGAGAAAAGGTCACCAGGCCCGTTGCCAGATTCTTGATATTGACGATGTCAATATCAGTGCGCAGAAAGTAACGCATCAGAATACCGGTCACACCGATGGCAAAGATCAGCACCAGCGGGAAATAATCGTTATTCAGTGAGATATAACGAACATGACGGTTCACAAGACGACGCCCGAAGAGAAGAAGAAGCCCGCCCAGAAGTGTCACACTTGAAAGATAGAGTGTAGGTGCACCGATCTGCAGCATGGAATCGACGCTTTCAATGGCAGACAGCCAGAAAGGAATGGAATCAACAAAAAGACGCATATGCCTGATCACTATCAGGAGGAAGGAATAATGAAAGAGCAGGGCAAAAAGCCACAACCACTTGGATGATTCATAGGTGATTTTGGGTCCGTCATGGATCTCTGATTTTGTATTCCTGAACAGTGATCTGAAGAGAAAAATCTCCAGAAACATCCTGGCCACGACTTCAGAGGTCTTAGTGGGACAGTCCAGTTTGTCCTGCTTAATGAAATCCAATGACACACCCTGACCACATGTGGTGGGGATGGAAAAAGGAACAGGTGATTTTGCCCATTGTGTGATCCGGTAGACAAAGCCACCCACAAAGAGCATCATGGCCAGATACGGTATGGCAACACCAAATAAGTATTGCATACCCGGTATCTGGGATCCTAGCCCTGCAATCAAGATCAGAGCAATGACTGCCAGGAATGAGAAGGCGTACTTCATTTCTTACCTCGCTTCAAATTGAACAGTGTTGGAAACTGCGTGGAATTTCAACCCCCCTTCCAGCCCAGCACCCAGTTAGTGGCTTTCAACAGCCTTAATAGACTCCTGAATATTGGTTTTCAGCAAATTCGTCGGACATTTGCTGTCAGTAAGAATATAATTGCCGGTCTTTATTTCCTGAATCCGGACCTGATACAAGCGTTCCCGACATTGCATGTACAGGTCAAAGGCGGCAAGCACAGCTAGATCAACCGCAAACTCAAAATCATACAGTTCCTGAACGAGATGACATCTTTCCTTGTCCTTTGCCAGAATCTCACGGGTGATATGCTTGACCGCATGGATCGGCCCCACTGCTACTGATGCTGCAAACTCTTGAATGGCGCGAATGAGCATGATCTGCTCCAGAGGCGCAACAAACTCTTTGGGGTCGGCATTTCGAGCAAGCAGGCCGAATAGGGACTCCAAGGCTTCCCTGATATTGCCGCCAACAGGATTAGCGAACTTATCCTTTTCTTTTTTAAAAAAGGATGATGACTCATAGGTCGACAGGGTGTAATTAACCCACCTGTCAACAATCTTCTCCCTATGATTTCTAAATGCCTCATCAAGCTTGATTTCAAGATTCATTCATCACCAATCCTTAGCCCTTCATAGGCACTATACTACTATTAAATGAATCATCATTCATAAGCAACGAGCTTTATCACTTTTTTTTCTGTAAATCAAGATTTTTTTACAGCACCTCACATATCTGTTTCGCCCATATTTTTTTATATAAAGCGATGAATATTCTTTCATTCAAAGCATGAACCATCACAGCCGGACAGCTTTTTATTCTCTTTCATCGCCATCTCATTTTTAATCTTCAGGATTGAGCATCCGCCCCCGCTGTTACTATTTTTTTTCCACCTGCTGGATGGCCTTTGCCTGATCCTGAGCGAGGTCCAGTGTGGCAAAGGTCGGGGAACGGGGCAAGCTCATTACGATCTCACTGATTTCATCTATCTCGATCTTTCCAAATCCTGTCTGCAGGTCGAGGACATGCCCACCTCGAGTCCTGTTTCTATTCAGAAAATGAAAGTGATACCCCGGAACATTTAACCCCTGCATAAAATCGGGAGTATAAAACCCGATTAGAGTCCCCTCCGTATCTTCATATTGGAACACGGCCTGTTCCTTGACCACCTCGACCAAAGGGCGGTAGGGAGGAAGCTGGGTCGGGACAGAACGAACCATCATTTTGCGAAAAAGGCCAGGAATTCGGAAAGCGTAAAAGTGATTCCGATTGGTTACGAGTCGATCCAGATTCTGCTGCAACCCCTGATAATTCACTTCACCAGGCAGATCCGCATTCTGATCGACATCAAATTGGGTAACAACGGCAAACGGTGTATTCTGCTCGCCTTTAACCGGATAGGCAACGCCGTCCATCTTGACCTGATAAAAACGTCCGCCCAGAGCCACCATTTCTCCATCCAGGTGGTTAAAGGTGCCCAGCCCCAAATCACCATGAGCCGCTAAATCTGAAAAACTCAAATCTCCATCATAGAACCCCTTGAGCAGACCATTGATTGTCGAATACTGAAACAGGCTATCTGCCAATTCTGCTGCATGAGCGGTTAAGGTCAGTGTTAAAAAAAGAAAGGAAAAGACGACCAACCGGATACATACTAGCATAATCCCTCCAGAATTCTTTTTGCCCCTTAATGCGGGGCAACTATAGAACAAGAAAAGGTGAAAAATTCTTCATTCAATTCATCAATAATATTTAGCGAGAACTCAGGTAACTGTATTTTCAGGGCCCGTAGATTCTGATGATTGAGCTGTTGGAAATTGACCCAGAGGGGCCTGAGGGGCCTGGCAAGCATGCGGGGCCAAAGTAAAGTGCACAGGTAAATGATTTATTACAATGGTGTTATCTCCCCATAGTTACCTGAAGGAAAAGATAGCATCATGCTTTTACTGAGAAATTTTCAAGCCAAGATACATATTACTCTCAAAGAAAAGTTGCCATATCAAAACGTTCAAAGACTCTCCTCTCTAATCCACTCTGTACCAAACCAAAAAGGAACGACAAAGTCGTTCCTTTTTGGTTTGGTACACGGAGCGGGAGCTCCCTATTTCACCTTTTCAATCTCGATAAGGCCAATCCTCGAATTATTCTCTTTATCGCCGTCATTGAGGATGACAAGCTCTATGGAATCATTTTCAAGGATATCACCCATCAGGATATCTTCATCATGATCAACCATATAGAGATGCTTACCATCCTTTGATATAACACCGGAAAAACCTTCCGTAATCTTTTTATTGTCATGGGATTTAAGGAAATAGGTACGTTCTCCAGTGAAAAATCGTCCTTGCTGCTCCTTGATTGTCCATTTACCCTCCACATCTGCAGCCGTAAAAAAACCTCTTGTCTCATGATGATGGCCATAGCTCATTGTTTTCCACTTTCCGGTAAGATCAGGCATCGGGCTTGAAGCCGCTAGAACACCACCCGCTGAAAACAGTATACAGGACGCAAATGCAACAGCCACTGCAATCGTTTTTTTCATCATATCTCCTTAAGTGTTGAGTGTTAGCAAATCTACTTTCAAGTCAATTTTTCCTAAGGATAATCTGGAGCAGAGCAACTTTTTATAGTCAAAAGCTATTAATGGTTATACGTTTTTAGAACTGATTCATATCCCCCAGCACTCGCATTGCCTCTCCAATATAGGGGTCATCCTTGACCTCTTCCAGCCATTTCAAACGGTCATCTCCTTTCTTTGCCCCATTTTCCGTCTCCTCGTCCATCGCGCCCTCTTGCTCCACACGATATTTACGATAATGGGAACCAATTTTCTTGCGGGCCGACTCCGCCTCTTCACGCCTTTTCTTCATGTCACTCAACTGCTGTGACACTACAGTGTCCTTGCTTCGCTCTTCCGCCTTCTTCGCTTCATCGGCAATGGCCAGCAATCCCGTATCAGAATTAACCCGTTGCTTACTGGCCGCAACCAAGCGCTTCAAGTCAATTTTTTTACCGCCATACATGACAAAAGGAACAGGATCAACTTGATCCCAAGGCAACGAGTAATCAATGTACTGCTCACCGGATTTCAGGTATTGAAAAAGACTTGGCAAGACAATATCCGACTCTACGCCTTTATATTGTGTTGATCCGCCAGTCACCCGATAAAATTTCTGAATCGTTACCTTGAGCGCCCCCAAGTCATCATAGCTACGCAAATGTAACGTTGGAATATTTTCATTCATATCCACCAGGGTCTGCACCGTTCCCTTACCGTGAGTATGCCTACCGCCAATGATCACTGCCCGACCATAGTCCTGCAGGGCAGCCGCCACAATCTCTGAGGCAGAGGCGGAAAACTGATTCACCAGAACCACCAGAGGGCCGTCGTAGACGATCTCCGAATCTTCATCGTTGAGAATCCGCTGGGCACCGGAACTGTTTTTAACCTGCACAATCGGCCCTGATTTGATAAAAAGGCCCGCAGTATCCACCGCATCCACCAGCGAGCCACCACCATTATTACGCAAATCAAGAATGAGACCATTTATGCCCGTTTTCTTCAGATCTTCAATGGCCTTTCTGGTATCCTCCGTACAATTTCGGGCCTTATTCCCATTCTTAGTCCCTTCAAAATCACGATAAAAACTGGGGATCATGATATAGCCAATCTTTCCTCCAGCTGGAGCATCAAGAAGCACCGATTTCACAAAAGTCTCTTCAATCTGAACCACATCGCGAATCAAAGAGATCACCACCTTCACCCCATCCGGTTTCTTCACCGTCAGACGTACTTCCGTACCCTTGGGCCCCCTGATCAGACGAACGGCATCTCGCAGGCGCATATCGGTAATCTCGACCGGGTCCCCATCCTTCTGGGCCACCTCAAGGATACTATCCTCTGCCTCAAGCTTTCCCTGTCTGGCAGACGCGCTTCCCGGAATAATGGACACTACCTTGATATAGCCATCCTCCTCTCGCAACACCGCTCCAATCCCTTCAAGACTACCGCGCATGTGGATATCAAAGTCCTCCTTATTATCCGGCGGCATATAGTCGGTGTGGGGATCAAAGGCCCTTGCCACCGCATCAAAAAAACGATCAATGTGATCCTGAACGGTCTCCTGATGCAGACGGTGAAAGAACTGTTTGTTCAACTTGGTCACCCTCTCTCTGGCCTCCTTCCACAGGAGGTCATCATTTTTCTTCTCTTTTGCCGTCTGCTGCTCAGTCAGGGCGTCAAGATACTTGGAAATGATCTGCTCCTTCAGTATCTTGCGCCAATACTCCCGCAAACCCTGCAGGTCCGTGATATAGGTTAATTTTTCAGGATCAGTCTCCAATAATTCTTTCTGATTCACATCAATATCCGCGGCAAGAATCTCAGAAACCATCTTTTCCACTTGCTGAATGCGGATATTGAGAAGATCGAAACCTTTCTGCGGCAAAGTTAGATTGCCGTGCAACAGTTCATCATCAATAGATTGGGAGTAAGTAGTCAAGACATCAACATCTTGCTGCAGCAGAAAACGCTTCTGAAAATCAAGCTGTTTCAGGTAAAGATCAAAGGCCGCACGACTGAGTGAATCATCCATCTGCTTATCACTGAAATGCATAGCCGGTAACTGCTTGCTGATCATATAACCAATCATCATGTCTCTTCCCTTATCCACCGTGGCCAAGCCATTTGCAGACCCGGTACCGATTGAGGTAAGAAACAAAAAGACAGAGAGAAAGAAGCTGAAAAAAACTGATGAACGATTTTTCATAAAATGACATCCATTAAAAGGAAAAAAGAAGTTACTCACCCTGTTAACAATGCTAAACTGACGACATAGACTAAAAAAACCTACCAGAATCCAACAAGAAAGACCACGAGAAAGACAATTAATATGAAAAAACTACAGACAAAACTCACAAAATTTGTCAGTGAACGAAATTGGGAGCAGTTTCATTCCCCAAAAAATCTGGTTATGGCCCTCAGTGTTGAGACTGCGGAACTAGTGGAGATCTTTCAATGGATGGAAGGTGCGAAGAGCGGAACCGTTGATGCCGACACCCGCAAACACATTGAAGAGGAGGTCGGCGATGTAATGATCTATCTCACTATGCTGGCCTCCAAATTCAACCTGGATCCAATAGAGGCCGCCCATAAGAAAATGGAGCTTAACGCCATAAAGTATCCTATCACTCGTTAATGGTAAACCGACATCAAAAAACAATTATACCATTTCAGCACTGAAACGGCATAAAAGACCACAGAAAAATAGATAAAAAGGTACTGGGTCTTTCTTGACGGCCTTAATCTTTAATTATCGCAGACTTAATCTGCCATAATTTGGGAGAGAGATCAGAGCCCATCTGACACTTTGTTTATTTGATATATTCAGGAATAAGGTTACGTCACCCTGTATTGCTCGAGGTTGAATCTTGCCAAGGAGCATCTTTCTCTGCTGAATTTCTGTTTGAGTAAAAATCAGCAGGAAACCTTGACTTTGGTAACGGATTAATCAGCGGGACGAAAAAGGAGAGCCCGGTGGATTGATTTTTTATGATATCATTTCCATTTTTTTAATCTATGTGTGCTTTAGCCGTTTGGAGAGCAATATCTTTATCCTTTGTAAACAGTCTCCACTTCATCTCTGATGAATGAATACCTGCTTTCTTGTCTTGACCTCTAGAAAGGTACCAGTGTTCAAATCGTTCGACTGTAGCAAAGGGATGGTTTTCTGTACAGAAAAGCCCACAAGGATTAATCTCTTTGTAAAATAGAGTTTCATCCGGGTCTTCATCATAAGCCATATTTTTAGGCAATGTGATTTGAGATACATCCACGTTCTCTGCTTCCTTTTCATCCAGCCAATCTGAAACTTTCATTTTATTTTTTCCCTTCAGAATTCTAAATAGTTGTTATCCAGCTTCAGTATCCCACTCTTGATAAGTGAAAAACGAGATTTGCAGCTGGATATTTATATGGATTCCATTTTTAGAGCATAACGGCAGAATTCAGATGCAGGCCTGTGGTATCGATCACTTCCGGTCGATTTGGATATTTTCTTTGCTGCCGCTACTGGAGACTGCGAGCATGATGCCAATACCGAGCGCGATAACGATTCCGATCAAGATCCATGTTGTACCGATGCTGTCCAGAACACCCAATTTCCAGAGCGCGGCAAGGATGCCACCGATCAAGATTACATAACCAAGAAGATAAACACCTGTCCATTTCATAACAAACCTCCTGATGAGATTAAACCTTTATCATTCACAACTACAATTCGGCCGCAAATGCGGGCTAAACCGGCGAAACCCGACTGGGCTTCAAAGTTATTGTTCAGATTCTATATACTACTCCCAGTGAGTAATATACAGCAAGACGGCATTATTCCCGGGAACTTGATCAGGGCTTCGATAGGCAAGATAGATTGAGTAGCGTTTATCAACAATTGCGCTCCATTATCTTGCGCCCCTGCCTTTACTTCAACTGCATCGATCTCGCGAGTTATAATGTCTCCCTGGGTAATGAGTTTCTTTTCATGTTCATCCAAAGAAATGAAATTAGCGGCATTCAGCATCGTTGGGATTGACAGCATGCCAGCAATAAAACAAGACATAAAATATTGTATTTTCATTATTGCGCTTTTACAGTGTCTCCATATTTGTCATCTCCATGTTCAATACTCACACAGAAATCGTCTGCGTGATCCGTGAATTTTCAACAGTTACCCCATCATCGGGAACACCGCTACCAAGAGGCCAGCGATCAGCGGTTTGTCTGTTTTGCATCGTCGCTCGCACAGGACGAGCGAGATCACCAGCTAGCCCGCATTTCTCATTAACATAGAGCAAAAAAGGCCACAAATGTTGTATAATTATTGTGATATCAAGACAATAAACAATACAACAAGAGTGACCTTATGAAAACAGAGTGTACAAGAATCTACAATTCATTTCAAGCTTTGGGAAGAA
>Ga0180732_1000153_pt1 | contig 66392 bp, 68 predicted proteins | sample KR11_01MetaG_FD_148674 | JGI IMG/M metagenome (GOLD analysis project Ga0180732, IMG submission 148674) | Groundwater microbial communities from the Olkiluoto Island deep subsurface site, Finland - KR11_0.1 MetaG | ecosystem: Environmental > Aquatic > Deep subsurface > Groundwater | place... | reverse complement strand
TGGCTGTCCAAATCTCCAGCGTGATTTGTCAGCCTGCGTCCCTCAACCTGTTTGCCCCTCGCTTTGCTCGGGGACCATGCCAAACAGGCCTGCGGGAGCTGCCCCTCAACCTTGTTGCTTGCTCAATTATTTAATACATTTTAAAACAAGATATTCTCGCTCGCTTAATAATAGGTTGCACCGAGGCCCGTCCTCGTTGCAAAGAACGGGTCTCGGACTAGAGAATATTTTAATTATTAACGAAAATTTATGATTGAAAACAAAATTATCGGAATTATTTTATTAGTGCTCGGGCTATTAATGATTCTTTGGTCTGTTTATGTTTCGTATAATATGTTTCAAGGCAATAGAGCAGTGCCTGAAATTTTAATGCCTGAAATAGAATCTGGAATAGAGATTGCCAAAGATGCGACCCCCGTGCAAATAGATGAGCAAATAAAACAAACTATTCAGGATCAAATGGCAAATATTTTGCCACAAGCAAATATTTATAAACTCTTAAATCTTATTATTTGGTCTATTTTTGCTTGGATTATGATCATTGGTGGAGGCAAGATTGCCTCTTTGGGCATCAAAATGTTAAAATAATTTGACGAATTAAGGCATTTAAGGTACAATAAGATTGTTGCACATTAAGAACTAAATCAGAGAATGATCTAAGAGGAGGTCTGTAATGGTCAAGAAAAAAAGCATTAAGAGAGAGGCGCTTCCTGTGCCGCAGACAGAAAAAGATGCGGCAGAGATCTTGGGACAGATCGGATACAAAGAACGCGAGATTCAGAGAATCAACACAGGAATCAACGACGATATAGAGCGAGTAAAGGCCATGGCAAACGACAAGCTAAATCCTATTCAGGAGCAAAGAGACCAGCTTGTTGATGCTCTGTTTGCTTTTGCTCAAAGCCATCGAGATGAACTGACCGAAAACGGAAAAACCAAGACCGTAAAATGGCCAACTGGAAAGATTAGTTGGAGAATGACACCCCCGAAAGTCAACCTTCGAGATACTGAAGCAATATTGATGCGACTTAAAGAACTCAACATTGAACGATTCATCAGAATCAAAGAAGAAATAGACAAGGAATTAATGTTGAAAGAATCAAAAATAGCGCAGACGGTTAAGGGGGTTTCTATTACCCAAATAGAGAATCTCATCATCGAACCGGATAAGATTGATTTGGAAATCGTTCGGAAGATTAATCCCAAGAAACAGAAGAGGGAGGCAATGTGAAAGATTTAGAGGTTGAAAGCGTAGCAGAATCAGATGAAGGAATAAGAGTCGGAATAGTAGCCTACAGAAACTTACAACCGCCAGTTACTGTTCTATTTGAACAGAAATGGGGTGGAGAGATTAAGCATATAAAGGATATTTACAGACTAGACGGCTCGAGCTTGAATACTCCACATGCTTCTACTGGATGGCGAATATACGCCAAAGTTTTGGCGGAAATCGTGATAAAGGAGAGAGAGGAACGAAGAAGCAAAAAGCTCTTTCAAAGGACTCAACCGCGGCTCTTCGATTAGAGGGGCCGTTTTTGTTTTTTGAGAAAAATATGATAAGATAGTTTAATCATTAATAATGCTCTCTCCCCCCTATTCCCAGCTGGGAGGAGGGGGGGCGGGGGGAGAAAATTATGGACTATTTAATTATTTTAATTGCTGGTTTTGGCGGAGGACTTGTGAGGGGTTTGATGGGATATATTAAACACCAGTATTCATATAAAAATGTTGAATTTAAATTGCCTTATTTTTTTACTATGATGTTTTTGTCAGGTGTTATTGGGATATTAACAGCTATGGCAGTGAAAGAATTAGCTCAAGTTGTAATTAGCACTGGTTTTTCAACAGCTGTTGCTTTTGTCGCTGGTTATGCAGGAGGCGACTTTTTAGAGAGTTTGTATAAAATTTTAATTAAAACGCCATCGGAAAAATGACAGCAGAGCAGTTTAAATCAAGCAATGGTTATGAAATTCAGGGCATATGGTTACCAAGAGTTACAAGCATTACTAATGTAATTTCTAAGCCAGGGCTTTTTTACTATTATGGTAATCATAAAAATTTTGCCACTGCTCAAGCGGCTATGAACGGTGCTGCTGATTGGGGGACTTTGGTTCATAAGTCAGTAGAGGCGATATTGCGTGGTCAAGGCGAGAAAATAGACAAGAAGGTATTACCAACAATTTCTGCTTTTGAGCAATGGAGAGATAAATATAAGACAAGGATTTTAGATATAGAAAATGATATTGAGAAAAGAGTTGACGACTTTGACAACCACTATGCTGGCACATTAGATGTTCTGATGGAGATTAATGGTGATTTAGGCGTTCTTGATATAAAAACAGGAACTTCTATTTGGGACGAACACTCTTTACAGCTTGCTGCTTATATGAGTGCGTATAACAAAAATGCGCCTACAAAAAGGAAAGCAAAAAAGCGTTGGATATTGCGTCTAGACCAGTATGAAGAATGTGAAGTTTGCGGAGCTAAGAGAAGAAATAAAACTGGGAATCACAGAATCACGGGCGGGGAGAGGAATTGTGGGCACAGTTTTTCAGATGAAAAAGGAACTTTTGAATTTAAAGAACTATCTGATTTTGCTTATGATTTAGAGGGATTTTTAAATGCTAAAAATCTTTGGGAGTGGATTAATAAGAGTCATTTAAAAAGAATTAAAAATTATTCCAAAAATAAAAAAACTTTAAAGCTTTTTTAATATTTGTCATTTCGTTTTAAGCTCCGCAACAAGGCATCGGGTCACTGGCTGTCCAAATCTCCAGCGTGATTTGTCAGCCTGCGTCCCTCAACCTGTTTGCCCCTCGCTTTGCTCGGGGACCATGCCAAACAGGCCTGCGGGAGCTGCCCCTCAACCTTATTGCTTCGCTTAATATTAGACTAGGATGTCACAGACCTTGTTACAAATATCCATAGAAATTTATGTTTAAAAACATGGAAAGAGATAAGGCGCTTAATTTACTAAAGGAAAATTTATTTAATAAGAATTTGATTAAGCATTGCTTGGCTGTTGAAGCGATAATGCGGGGTTTGGCGCAGAAATTTGGAGAGGATAGTGAGCAGTGGGAATTGGCTGGACTTTTGCATGATATTGATTATGAGAAAACCAAAGATGTTCCAGAAAAACATTCTTTAATAGGAGCTGAAATGTTAAAAGAGATTGGCTTAGGCGAGGAAATTTGCGAAGCTGTTAAAACACATAATGAAATGCACGGAATTGCTCCCCAGTCACTTATGGCAAAGGCCTTATTTGTCTGTGACCCAATAAGTGGCCTGATAGTTGCCTCAACTTTAGTTTTACCGACTAAGAAAATTCATAACTTGACCGTGGAAAACATTTTAAACAGATTTAAAGAAAAATCATTTGCCAGAGGCGCAAACAGGGAGATTATTGGGAAATGTGAAGAACTTTTGGATTTATCATTACAGGAATTTGTTAGTATTGCCTTAGAGGCAATGAAGGGAATAAGTAATGATTTAGAACTTTAATTATTTTAATTCCTCTAATGACAAATTAACGAGGCCCGTCCTCGTTGATGAGGACGGGCCTCCTAAGAAATTTGTCATTAGAAATTACGCTATGTCTTTTATAGCCGACCTACATATTCATTCTAAATATTCCAGAGCAACTTCTCGGTCTGGAGATTTAGAGCATATTGCCGAGGCAGCAGATATAAAAGGCATTCAGGTTGTAGCAACAGGGGACTTTACGCATCCAAAATGGTTAGAAGAAATAAAAACAGAATTAATCCCAGCAGAACAGGGACTTTTTAAATTAAAAAATAATAAAAGCGAAGTTAGGTTTATTTTGAGTGCTGAAATTAGTTGTATTTATTCTAAGGGAGGCAAGGTTAGGAAAATTCATATTCTTGTTTTAGCCCCTGATATTAAGGCAGTAGAAAAGATAAATAAAAAATTATCTGAAATTGGAAATTTAAAGTCAGATGGCCGTCCGATTTTAGGGCTTGACGCAAAAAATCTTTTGGAAATTATTTTAAAAGCAGATGAGAATTGTCTATTTGTTCCAGCACATTGTATATTGCCCGACACTTATCTCCATAACAATTCAGGCATTAAAAAAATAAAGGATATTTTGATTGGTGATAAAGTTTATACTCATCAGGGCAGATTGAAAAAGGTTAGCCAAACTTACACCAGATTTTACAAGGGGCCTATTTACAATATAAGACCGTATAATTTTAGAATAGGGCTACAAACCACCGAGGAACACCCTTTTTATGCAATTAAATCTTATAAGGATTGTAAAAATTGTCCTCATACTATTTGTAAACCAGGGTGTAGGTATTATCAAAAAAGAGGATGTTTGCATCCGTATTTTAAAGAATATAAGCCACAATGGATCCAGGCAGAAGATATTAAAAAAGGCGATGTTCTTATTTTTTCTAGATTTAATAAAATTACAAAAGATAGAACAGAGATTAATCTTTGGGATTACTTGTCGAGAAAACAATTTGAGGTTTGCGAGGATAAGGTAAGCTGTAGGAGAGGAAGAATTGATAAAAAGATAGACAATGTAATAAAAATTAATAAGAAATTTTGTAGATTGGCAGGATATTATATGTCTGAGGGTTATACCGACAGCAGGGACTCAATCGCATTCTGTTTTAATCGTAACGAAAATAGATATATTGAAGATTTACAATTTCTAATGAAAGAAGTTTTTAAACTTTCCTCGCCCCGAATTTATAAAAGAGAAAATGCAAATAGCGTAGAGATTATCTATTTTTCAAAAATTTTAGCAGAAATTTTTGGTAAACTTTTTTATAATGACCCCGCCACAAAAAGGGCACATACAAAATGTTTGCCGTTTTGGATGTTGAATTTACCATTAGAAAAACAAGTTGAAATTTTTATAGGATGGTGGAGAGGAGACGCAGGCGTTACTTCTTCTAGAGAGCTAATGAATCAAATGAAAATTATTCTTCTTCGATTAGGCATTATTCCTTCCATCCGCGAGTTGACCAAGGAAGTATTTAACGAAAAATATGCTCATTTATATAAAAGAGAGAATAGAGTTATTAAAGCTCGGCATTCTTCCTTTGCCTTTAACCAATTATCATTTTTTGAAGATTTATTTGGATTATTAAAAGCCCCTGAATTTAAAAGATTTGATTATAAATTAAATAGAAGACATGGATGGATAGATAAGAAAAATATTTATTTGCCAATACGAGACATTGAAGTAAAAAATTATGAAGGAGAGGTTCATAATATAGAAGTAGAGGAGGATAATTCTTATTTGAGTGAATTTGCCACCGTTCATAATTGCATGACTCCTTGGTTCGCTTTGTTTGGTTCTAAATCCGGGTTTGATTCAGTTGAAGAATGTTTTGAGGATTTGTCTCCGCATATTTACGCTTTAGAAACCGGCCTGTCTGCAGACCCTAAGATGGTTTGGCGGATACCAGATGGCAGGCGCTTAACATTACTTTCTAACAGCGATGCACATTCGCCGGGAAAACTTGGCAGAGAAGCAAATGTTTTTGAAACTGAATTAAGCTATAATTCAATTATTCAGGCAATTAAAGAAAAAGATAATAAAAAATTTCTTTACACGATTGAATTTTTTCCTGAAGAAGGAAAATATCATTTTGACGGGCATAGAACTTGCGATATATCTTTAACACCCGAGGAATCAAAAAAATATAATAATGTTTGTCCTTCTTGTGGCAAACCATTAACATTAGGCGTTGCTCATAGAATAAAGGACTTAGCAGACAGAGAAGAGGGTTTTGTTCCTAAAAATGCAATTCCATATAAGAGCTTAATTCCTTTGAAAGAAATTATTGGTGAGGCATTCAGTTGTGGACCTAACACTAAAAAAGTAGCATTAGAATATGATTTGTTGATAAAAAATCTAAAAAATGAATTTAATATTTTGTTAGATGCATCTTTTGAAGAATTACAAAAAATTGCCCATTCCCAAGTAGCAGAGGGCATTATTAGAACAAGACAGGGAAAAGTAATTATTGAACCCGGTTATGATGGGGTTTTTGGTAAAATATCAATTTTTTCTCAAAAAGAAAAAAAGAAAATTATAAGCCAGAAAGTATTGTTTGACTAAAGTCGCAATTAAAGATAAATTAAATTAATATGCCAACAAAATCTAAATCAAAAATAAAACCTAAATTAAAAACCAAGAAAGATATTGGCAAGGTTCACTATCCCAAGATAGTAATTATAGGCATTGGAGGAGGAGGTGGTTCTATTGTATCTGAAATTGCCAAAAGCATTCGCGCTAGGAAAATTCCTCATTTAGATAAGATTAAGTTTATAGTTGCCAATGTTGATTTTCAGGCAATCAAGAACGCGCCCAAACAAACAAGCACTTTTTATTTTGGCAAAGAATTTACTCATGGCTTAGGTTGTGGAATGAGAGCTGAAATAGGAGAAAAGGCAGCTCTTGCTTCAAGAAATGGAATTCAAAAAATATTAAGGAATAATGATATTTGTATTTTTATTTCCTCTCTTGGAGGTGGCACTGGATCAGGGGCAAGCCCTGTTTTTGCTTCAGTAGCAAAGGACTTAGGTATTTCCAGTATGGGAATTTTTACAAAACCATTTAGTTTTGAGGGTAAAGAAAGATCTAATATTGCTATTAATAGCTTGAGGGCTTTAAAACCAAAACTTAATGCGATTACAATCATACCTAACCAGAAAATTTTTCAAATTGTTGATAAAAATACTCCTATAAATAAATCGCTTTCAGCAATGAATAATCTATTGGTAGATATTTTAGAGGGCCTAATAGAAACACTTTATCTGCCTGGCTTGATAAATCTTGATTTTTCTGATTTTCAGGCGATGCTTGACACAGAAAAGTCACTTACTTATTTGCATTCTCAAATTTCCACAGGTAGCAATCGGGCAGAAAAATCAATTGAATCGGTTTTAAATAATCCTCTTATTAATTACAATATCCAAGAATCAGATAGAATACTTTTTAATATTACTGGCTCTAAAGATTTAAGAATGTCTGAAGTATCCTTTATTTGCGAAAGAGTGGCTAGCTTTAATCCAATGGCACGCATTATTTTTGGAGTTGGGCAAGACAATCGTTATAAAAATAAACTAAAAATTACCTTAATGGCAGTAGGTTGCGAAAAGAAAGAAGGAAAGAAAATTATAAAAAAGAAAGCTAAAAAGAAAAGCGAGATAAAGGATCAAGGGATTCAATTAGAAATGGAGTCGGAAGATATTGTATTAGATAAAGCCAAGGCATTAGAGCCAACTAAAGAAAATGAGAAAGCAGTGGATATTAAAAAAGAAGATGTAAAAATAGAGAAAAACGAGAATGGTAAAAGAAAAAAAATTCCATTGAAGAAAAGAATCGTAAAGAAAGTAAATGATAATATGCAAAAAGAAAAATCAAAAAAAGTAGAAAAAAAGAAAAAAACAAAAATTGAAATTCTTGTTGAAGAGCAGCCAGAAAAAAATGATACAATTAGAAGAAATGCTTTGGACTTGCACAGAGAAGCAGAAAAAGATATTCAAAGAATGTATGAAGAAGAGAGCAAATGGGATGTGCCTACTTTTTTAAGGGGCAATAAAAATAATAATTAGATATAATCTAATATGGACGAAGTTATAAAAAAAGCAATTCTACCTGTGGCTGGAATGGGAACCAGATTTTTACCATTGGCAAAGGCAATGCCAAAAGAAATGTGGCCCATAGTTGATAAACCAGCAATCCAATTTATAGTGGAAGAAGCAAGAGATTCTGGCATTGAAAATATTATTTTTGTAAATAATAAAAGAAAAAAGATTATCACAGATTATTTCAAAAGTTATCCAGAGGCATTAAAGAAAATTCTTAAAAGCAGGAAAAAACAAGAAGCTCTTGGCGCGATACAGCAGATAGAAGATCTTGTTAAGAAAGTATCTTTTTCTTCTGTTTTACAAGACAAGCCCTTGGGAGATGGTCATGCAATACTTCAGGCAGCGCCTAAAATAGGTAAAGAGTCGGTAGCAGTGCTATTCGGCGATGATATTGTTGAATCAAAAACTCCTTGTTTGAAACAATTAATGGATATTTTTAAAACTTGCCAGAGACCTGTTCTTGCGCTTTACAGGATGCCGAAAAATTTGCTACCTTCTTATGGTGTAGTTGGAGTGGAGAAGATTGCTAATCGGGTATTTAAAATAAAAAAGATAGTAGAAAAACCCGAACCAGGGAAAGAGCCGTCTGATTTGGCAATTGTGGGTAAATATATTTTAACACCTGATGTTTTTGATTTTCTTAAAAAAGCTAAGCCGAGCAAAAAAGGAGAAATAATATTAGCCAATGTGTTTATTGAAATGCTGGAGCAAGGGAAAAGTATTTATGGCTATGAGTTTGAGGGCAAATGGCTTGAGTGCGGGAATAAAATGGCTTGGCTTAAATCAGACCTTTATTTGACTTTACAAGACCCTCGCTTTAGTGAAGAACTTAAAAATTTTATTAGAGAAAATAAATTATTATAAAGAAATATGATTCTTTACGACTTGATTATTATTGGTGGAGGGCCAGCAGGAATGACTGCTGGTATTTATGCAAGTCGTCAAAAAATGAAAACCCTTTTGATTACAAAGGATTTTGGCGGTCAGATGGCAAGGAAAACCATAGCTATTGAAAATTGGCCCGGGAATATTGAAATATCAGGCAAGGAGTTGATAAAGAATTTTAAAAATCACATTGAGTCGTGCGAAGTTGAGATTTTAAAACAAGACAAAGTATCAAAAGTTATTAAAAAAAACGAAACTTTTGAAGTTAAAGTGGGAGGCAATAAGAAATTTAGTTCTAAGTCAGTGATTATAGCTACTGGTGCCGACCCAAGGCCTTTAGAAATTCCCGGAGAAAAAGAATTTATTGGCAAGGGCGTGAGTTATTGCGTTTTGTGCGACGGCCCTTTTTATAAAGATAAAATAACAGCAGTAATTGGCGGTGGGAATGCTGCCTTTGAGGCGGTTTTATTTTTAGTAAATTATGCCAAGAAAATATATGTTTTAGAATATCAAGATCAGATTCCTGCCTTTAAAGACCTGCAGGATAAGGCATTGGCAACAGGCAAGGTTGAGATTATAACTGGCGTTGCTTCTAAAGAAATAAAAGGAGGAAAATTAGTAGAAGAATTAATATATGAAAATAGAGATAGCAAAAAAGATAAAACATTAAGAGTGGATGGTCTATTTATTGAAATCGGTAATTCTCCTGCTACGGCTCTTGTAAAAGAAATGGTTGATTTTTCTAAATATGACGAAATAGTAGTTGATCATGAGACATGTGCTACGAAAACTCCCGGTTTATTCGCAGCAGGTGATGTAACAGATGTTTTTCCAAAACAAATTGTAGTAGCAGCAGGCCAGGGCTGTAAAGCAGCAGTTAATGCATATAAATATCTTAAAAGTATTAATTCTTAACGGATTTTAACGGGTGCGACCCGTTAATCGATGTCAATAAAAAATTCGTCAATCTAAAAATGGCTCAAATTAAATCTTCTACATTAAGATATTAAGAAAATTTACCATTAATTATTATAAATACTATGCCCATATCCAAGAAAATTTTAAAATGGCTGATAGTCATACCAATTATTATATTCGGTCTTTTTTGTGTTTTATTTGCAATAATGGAACATGCTTTAGGCGAAGGTGACGCTGGCATTCTAAGCATCCTTGGTATGTTTTTTGGAGGACTTTCAATAATATATTTACCTTTTTATTCGATTTATACATTAATAAAACATCGGAAAGATAAATTCGCTCGACTATTTAGCGGGCTAGAATTCGGGCTGATCCCCTTGCTGATAGTGCTTGAATCCTTATTACAGCAAAAGATCGGACTTACGCTATTCTTTTTTCTTTGCCTGGCCACATACATATGTCATTTTATTTATTTTGTTAAAAAAGGACTTTGGCTACAGCATAAAAAACTATCAGTAATTTCAATAATCTCTGCAGCAATTATTCTAATAATAACGATAATAATTCAATGGAGTTCGTGGCATATATTGACATAAATTTAATAAATATTAAAGGTTAAACTTTAATAAATTTAATGGCTCAAATCAAATCTTTAAAAGCAAAAGAAATCAAGGACTCAAGGGGAAATCCTACTCTTGAGGTTTTTGTTGGGGCTAATGGAAATTTGGTTAGTGCTTGTGTGCCATCAGGAGCTTCTACTGGAATTTTAGAAGCAAAAGAAATAGAAGTTTCTCAAGCCATAGAAAATATTGAAAAAGTGATTGCGCCAAATTTAATTGGAAAAAATCCTTTTAATCAAGTGGGCATAGATAATCTATTAATAAATATTGACGCCACGCCTGATAAGTCAAAACTTGGCGGCAATACAATAGTTGGAATATCTATGGCTATTACCCGCTTGTCCGCTCAAATAAGAAAAGTTCCTTTATATAAACATATTTCAGAATTGTTTGGCGATGAGAGAATAATAATTCCAAGGCCTTGCTTTAATATTATTAATGGCGGGGCTCATGCTCAAAACGATTTGGCAATTCAGGAATTTATGATTGTGCCCAAGGGCGAGAGTTTTGAAGAAAATCTTGCGATTGGAAAACAGGTTTTTAAAAAATTAGGCGAGATTTTAAAGGAGAAATTTGGAAATATAGAAGTAGGGGATGAAGGCGGATATGCTCCGCCAATTTCTTCTACTAAAACGGCAATAGAATATATTTTAAAAGCAGATGCAGACGATAAAACAGAGCTTATTTTGGATTGTGCTGCCAGCCAGTTTTATAAACCAGATGTTTATTCGCCAGAAGGGGAAGAATTAACTAAGAATGAATTAGTAGAATATTATCAAAATCTTGTTAGCGAGTATCCTATCATTGGGTTAGAAGACCCAATGGCTGAAAATGATTGGCAAGGATTTGAAATGATTTTCAGGGAATTAGGAGATAAAATAATAATTATTGGAGATGATTTGCTGGTAACCAATCCTGCGAGAATTCAAGAAGCAGCTGAAAAAACTGCTTGCAATGGCGTGATTATTAAAGTAAATCAAATTGGAACAGTTTCAGAAGCAATTAAAGCGGTTAAAGTGGCTAAAGAATATAAATGGAAAACAATGGTTTCGCACAGATCTGGCGAAACAATGGATGATTTTATTGCGGATTTTGCAGTAGGCAGTGGGTCTGATTTTATTAAATCAGGCGCGCCAGGCCCTGCTGAAAGAATGGTAAAATATAATAGGTTATTACAAATTTCAAATGAAATTTAACTCTGTTTGGAAAGTTAGAGTTCCAAAATATTTATCCTTTTTGATTATTTTATTGATAGCTAGCGCATTTGCTTTCACAATTGTTGCTAAAGCACAGAAAAGAGCTGCCTTGATAGTTGACGAGAATAGATTTTTTTATTGGAAGGTTTATGAAAATGAATTAGTATTTTTTCGTTTTCCTTCTAATTATTTTATTCAAGAAAATAATAATCAAGTTGCAATTTTTAAAGATGAGCTGAGAAGAGGAAATCCGGAATTAAGCGTTTGGTTTAATGGCAATAGAGCTGAAAAAGCTAATCTAAACGCTAAAATAGGGGATATTATGTTTGATTTAACCCATAGCAAGGATGCTCCTGATTATGAAAATGAGTTTAACTTAATTATTGAGAGCGTTAAACTTAAAAAATAATTATGTATAAATTAGTTTTGCTTGTGTCTGTTGACTTTTAGCCGGGGTTTATATAAACTAAAGATATTATGGTAGATGTGAGTAAAAATTTAACTTTGCCTAGGCAAGCTATCAAAAAAGAAGGGTTAGTGATTTTACCTTTGAAAGAATATAAAAAAATGTGGGATAAAATAGAAAAGTTAGCAGAAGAAAAAAAGGCCTCAATAGAAGAAATTAAAATTTTAGAAATTATTGCAGAAGGGGAGAGCGAATATAGAGAAGGAAAAACAATAAGAGCCAACTCTTTAAAAGAGGCGTTCAAAATTTATCAATCAAAAACATAATGGAGATTGAATATTCAAGACGCTTTTTTAAATCTCTAGAAAAGTTGCCAGAATTTATTCAGGAAAAAGCTGAAGAAAAAGACGATATCTTCCGACAAAATGCTTTCCATCCCTTACTTCAAACGCACAAACTCAAGGGAAAGTTGAAAAATTACTGTTCTTACTCGGTAGATAACAAGTACCGAGTTCTTTTTAGGTTTAAGAATAAAAATAAAGTAATTTATTTTGATATCGGCACTCACGATATTTATAATTAAATTACCTTCAAAAAATATATAATGAATTTAATTTCAAGGTTCTGCGAGCGGAGTGAGTAGGTTCTTTAGACCGAAGGTCGCAAGGTTCTGAGGAGCGAAGCGACGAGGGTTCTTTAGACCGAAGGTCGCAAGGTTCTGAGGAGCGAAGCGACGAGGGTTCTTTAGACCGAAGGTCGCAAGGTTCTGAGGAGCGAAGCGACGAGGGTTCTTATAATTAAACTACCTTATATGTATAAATTAGTTTTATTAAGACACGGAGAAAGCGTTTGGAATAAAGAGAATAAATTTACTGGTTGGACTGATGTTGGATTAACAAATAAAGGCGAGCAAGAGGCGATTGAAGCAGGCAAACTTCTAAAAAAAGAAGGATATGTTTTTGATATTGCCTTTACTTCTTATTTGATAAAAGCAACAAGAACATTGGACTTATGCCTACAAGAGATGGGCATAGATATTCCTGTTAAAAAGACATGGCGCTTAAATGAAAGGCACTATGGCGCGCTTCAGGGATTAAGCAAAAAAGAAACTGCTGAAAAGGAGGGAGAAGAAAAAGTTCTTCAGTGGAGAAGAAGCCATGATGTTCAGCCGCCTCTTTTGACAAAAGAAGATGAGCGCTGGCCCGGGAATGATCCATTATATAAAGATGTTGAAAAAGACCTTCTGCCTTTGGGCGAATCGCTAAAAGATACAGAAGCGCGAGTTTTAGTTTATTGGAGAGAAGAAATCGCGCCTGCTATTTTGCAAGGCAAAAAAGTTTTAATTTCAGCTCATGGTAATAGCTTGCGAGCATTAGCGAAATATTTATACAATATTAATCCAAAAGATATTGTGAATCTTAATATCCCGACAGGCGTTCCCTTGGTTTATGAATTAGATGAGAATTTGAAGCCAATAAAACACTATTATCTTGGCGACCAAAAAGAGATAAAAGAAAAAACTAAAATAGTTTTTCAACAGGGCAGAATAAAAAAGGTTTGAAAAAAATATTTCTTGTGTTATGCTAAATTATAATAATTAAAATTATTAACTTAAAAAAATGGAGAAAAATGTAATCACTTTTATATTAGGAGGAATTATTGTTGTGTTGGCTGTTGTGCTTATTTATGTGGGGGTTAGCAATGGTATTTTTATAGGCACTGGAATTAAAGATGTAATTCCAAAAGATGAGATAGGCGAGTTTACTCTTGATTTTATAAGACAAGAATTAGCTGCTCCAGGAACTGAATTTACGCTTATTGATGTGGAAGAAGAATATGGAATGTATAAAGTAAATTTTGAAGTAATGGGACAAACTGATTCTGCTTATGTCACAAAAAACGGTAAATATCTATTTTTTCAACCGTTTGATATGCTTCCGCCCGAACCAGTAGAACCAAAATCATTTTCTAAAAGCGATAAACCAGAAGTTGATTTATTTGTAATGTCATATTGTCCTTATGGCAATCAGGCAGAAGAGTTAATCATGCCTGTAGTTGACTTATTGGGCGACAATGCAGACATAGAGCTACGCTATATTGTGTATAGTGACTATCAGACAGGATATCCAGATTATTGTATTGATGAAGCAAATAAATATTGTTCAATGCATAAAATAGGAGAACTTAATCAAGGAATAAGGGAATTATGCGTTCAGAAATATGACCCTTTAAATTTCTGGAATTTTGTAAAACAGGCTAACGCACAGGCTACTTATGATGACATAGACGCAAAATGGCAAGGGATTGCTTCTAGTTTAGGCATTGATGTTAATATGGTAAATGATTGCCAGCAAAATGAAGGAATCGCTTTGCTTGATAATGAATTAATCTTAACCGGAACGCTTTATCCAGTTCAGGATCCTGCCAATCATGGGAGCAAAGAGGAGGATATGATTTCTGGTTCTCCAACTCTTGTAATTAATGGTATGATCTATGATGGAGCAAGGAGTGCGAATGATTATAAAGAAGCAATTTGTTCTGCAATGAACAATCCTATTGATGGATGTGAGCAGGATTTAATAACTAATGACGCTCCTGCTGGCGGGAGTTGTGAATAATTATGGCTAAAGTTAAAGTATATTCAACTCCTACTTGTCCTTATTGTGATATTTTAGAAGAGTTTTTGCAGAGCGAGGGCATTAAATTTGATGTAGTAGATGTCTCTCAAGACAAAGTAGCACAGGAATATATTTTTGCAAAAACAGGGAAGATGGCAGTGCCAGTAATAGAAATAGACGAAGAAATTATAGTTGGGTTTGATAGGCCAAAAATTGCAAAACTACTTAATCTTAAAGATTAATATGTTAAAAATTGCTATCAATGGTTTCGGAAGAATAGGGCGTTTAACTTTGCGCCATATTTTAGAAAACCATTCAAATATTGAAGTAGTTGCAATTAATGATTTGGCAGATAAAAAAACCCTGCTTCATCTTTTTAAATATGATTCTTCGTATGGCATCTATAATAAAAAAGTAGAAGCCAAGTTTTTTTGTGAGCCAGAACCAGAAAAACTTCCTTGGAAGGAATTAGGTGTTGATGTTGTCTTAGAGTGCACAGGAGTTTTTAGAGATAGACAGGGAGCGGAAAAACATCTTAAAGCAGGCGCTAAAAAAGTAATTCTTTCAGCCCCAGCTAAGTCAGATGACATTAAGGGCTATGTTATAGGAGTGAATGAGGATTCGCTAGGAGATGATGATATTGTTGATATGGGTTCTTGCACTACTAATTGTTTAGCTCCAGTTGTTAAGGTCTTAGACGAGAATTTTGGTATTAAAAAGGGTTTTGTGACAACTGTCCATAGCTACACAAATGACCAAAGAATACTTGATTTAGTACATAAAGATTTGAGAAGAGCAAGAACAGCAGGAATGAATATGATTCCCACCACAACAGGAGCCACAAAGGCAATTTGTAAGATTATGCCAAATATGAAAGGAAAGTTAGACGGAATGGCGATTAGGGTGCCAATTGCTACTGTTTCTTTAATTGATTTAGTTTGTATTGTGGATAAAAAAACCACAGTAGAGAAAGTAAATTCTGTTTTCAAAACAGTTTCTCAAAAAGAATTAAAAAATATTTTAACAGTTGAGGATGAGCCATTGGTTTCAACGGATTTCAAAGGAAATACATATTCCGCAGTTATTGATTCTTTATCCACAAAAGTGAATGATAATTTAGTAAAAGTCATTGCCTGGTATGATAATGAATATGCTTATGCCGCCCGATTAGCAGAGTTTACGGAAATTCTGGGGAAACAAATTTAATTAATTTTAATAAAAATATTATGGATATTAATGAAGAATTAATTAAAAAAGCTGATATTCAAAAAATAGCTGAAGAAGGAGCGAGAATATATGAAGAAATCAAAATTAACTATGAACCCAAAAATAATGGGAAGTTTCTCGCAATTGATATTGATAGTAGAAAGGATTATCTTGGGGAGACAAGCGCCGAAGCACTGGAATTAGCGAGACAGAATCACTCTGATAAGGTATTTTATGTTGTTAAGATTGGTTTTGATGCTGCTGAAACCATGGCGGAATTTTTTGTTGATAAGCAATAACAAATATGATAAAAGGTGTATTTATAGAAAACACACCCCTTGTAAAAGTCGTTGTGGCATGGGGGCGATCGGTTCAAACTCACTCTGTTATTTTGGATACTGGATTTACGGGTGATTTACAAGTAACTCCCATGATAGCTAAGGAGCTTGGACTTAAGGTGCGTGGCGTTACTAATGTAAGATTGGCCCATGGCAAGATTATTCAAGTACCCACAGCCCTTGCCATCGCAGCTATGGAGGGGAGCATAAACTATATTCAGGTCTTAATAGCAGAGAATATGCCGTTGGTTGGTATCAGTTTTCTGTCTAAATTCGGCTATAGAGCACAGGTGGATTGTAAATACAAAACAGTTGCTTTAGAAAAAGCAATATAATAAAATAAAAATAATTTAATTATGAGAATAACTAAATGTGATATGTGCGAAAAACAGATTAAGGGCAAGCCGATAACTGCAGGACTTGGATTTTTTTCTATGATTGAGCTTTGTGAAAAATGTGGAGCTCCGATTTTGAAATTTTTGAAGAAACATAAATTTATAAAAGCAGAGAAAATCGAAAAGAAAAAAGTTTAAATTATATTTTGATTATGTCTCTGAAGCCGCGCAAGCGGTTTTTTTATTTTCAATTTTTAATTTTTACGCTATAATGCTTGAACATGCTTTTAAGTTTTGAAGAAACTCAAATTATACTAAAGAAATATAAAATCCCTTATGCTAAATCAGGGGTTATTAAAAGCGAGAAAGGGCTTTTGGAATTTGCTAAGGATGTGGGATATCCTTTAGCTTTAAAAATCTCTAATGCTTTACACAAAACAGATGTGGGAGGTGTTATCTTAGATATAGAAAACAAAAAAGAGTTGATAGAATCATATAAAAAGATTTCTAAAATCTCAAAAGAAATTATTGTTCAGGAAATGATAAAAGGCGAAAAAATAATTATGGGCGCAAAAACAGATTCAGTTTTTGGGCCCATTGTTTTATTCGGCCTAGGAGGTATTTATGTTGAAATATTAAAAGATATTTCTTTTAGATTAGCTCCAATAACAAGAGTAGAGGCAAAAGAAATGATATCAGAGATTAAGGGCTATGATATTTTAAAAGGAGCAAGAGGCAAACAAGGAGTTAAGATAGATGAATTAGAAACAATGCTTCTTAGTTTATCTGATTTAATTGTAAAAGAAGATATTAAAGAAATTGACTTAAATCCAGTAATAGCCAATTCAAAACAAACAATTGCAGTAGATGCAAAAATATTAGCATGATAATTATTAGGGTCGCACCCTAAAATAACCCTAAAAAAAATATGAAATATATTTTTAATCCAAAATCAATTGCCTTGATAGGTGCCACAGATAGGGCTGGTTCTGTTGGCAAGGGCTTGGCAATAAATCTATTAGAAGGAAAAAAGAAAAGAGCTCTCTTTTTTGTAAATCCTAATAGAAAGAATGTTTTGAATAAAAAAACTTATCCACAGCTCAAAGATATTAAACAGGGGATTGATTTGGCTGTTATTGCTGTGCCTGCAAAAATAGTTTTGCAGATAGTCAAAGAGTGTTGTGAGAAAAAAGTAAAGGCAATCATTATTATCTCTTCTGGCTTTGCAGAGATTGGACACAAAGGAGCTGTCATACAAAAACAAATTCAAGGCCTTTTAGAGCGAGAAAATATATCCCTGATTGGGCCAAATTGCCTTGGCATTTTAAGGCCTTCGGCAGGACTCAATGTTTCTTTTGCACCCTTTACGCCTAAAGCAGGGAGGATAACTCTGATTTCTCAATCTGGAGCTTTATTGGACTCAATTATTGATGCTTCTTTTAATAAATCCTATGGTTTTTCAGCAATTATTTCTTATGGAAATGAGGCAGGGTTAAAGCTCACGGATTTTCTTAAATGGGCAGACAATGATTCAAAAACAAAGGTTATCTCTATATATATAGAGGGATTAAAAAATGGCAGAGAGTTTTTTGAAATAGCTAAAAAGATTAAAAAACCAATTGTTGTTTTAAAAGGAGGGAAAACAAAAACAAGCCAAAAAGCAGTGAGTTCTCACACTGGCGCTTTAGCTGGAGAGGCAGAAATTTATTCTACTGCCTTTAAACAGGCAGGAATATTTGAGGTTGAATCAATTGAACAATTTTTAGATGTTTCTAAGGCATTAGCATGGCAACCAAGATGCAAAAATGGAATTGGAATAGTTTCTAATGGAGGAGGAGTAGCAATACTTGCTGCTGATTATTGCGATAAATATAATATTGTTTTGCCTGATTTAAAATTTAAAATGCCTAAGAAATGGTCTCAAAATAATCCTTTGGATATTATAGGAGATGCTGATAGCGAAGATTATGCTTTAGCAATTAATTCATTACTGAAACAAGAGAATATTTATGGATTGATTGTTTTACAAACAGTTCAAATAATGACGGACTCATTAAAAAATGCTAAAATTATAATTGAAGCAAAAAAGAAATTTAAAAACAAACCAATCATCACCACTTTTTTAGGAGAAAAAAATACTAGAAAAGCAGTTGATTTATTAGAAAAGAATAAAATTCCAAATTATTCTGATCCATTAGAAGCAGTGGAAGCAATTAGGGCATTGATAAAATAGAATAATAAATTATCAGTTATTATTAATCATTTTATATGGCGTTTAAAAATAAAAGATATATTCTCTGGTTTAAAAATATAAAGATTGAAGATGTTCCTTTTGTCGGAGGCAAAAATGCTTCTTTGGGCGAGATGTACAGAAATCTGACTGCCAAAGATATGAATATTCCCAATGGTTTTGCTCTCACTTCCAAGGCATATTTTTATTTTCTAAAAGAAAATGGCATAGATAAGGAACTAAAAACTTTATTTAATAAATTTAATCCTAAAAGCATTGATAGTTTGCAAAGCACTGGAAAACAGGCAAGAAAATTAATTCTTGATTCTGAATTTCCGATAGAGCTGGAAAGAAAAATCAGGAAAAATTACAAAAAACTTTGCGCTGCATACAGAACAAAAGATTTAATAGTGGCAGTGAGAAGCTCTGCCACGGCCGAGGACTTGCCAACCGCTTCCTTCGCTGGTCAGCAAGAAACATACCTTAATGTGTCAGGAGAAGAAGAAGTTCTAAAGGCCTCTAAAAAATGCATTGCTTCTTTATTTACAGACAGGGCTATTGCCTATAGAGAGGGAAAGGGGTTTGACCATTTAGAAATTGCTTTATCAGTTTGTATTCAAAAAATGATTGGTTCTGGCACTGGTTCTGCTGGGGTTATGTTTACATTAGACACTGAAACAGGATTTGAAAATGTTGTTTTAATTAATTCTATTTGGGGAGTAGGAGAATTGATTGTAAAAGGTAAAATTACTTCTGACGAATTTTATGTTTTTAAACCAAAATTAAAACAAGGGTTTAAGTCCATTATTGTTAAAAATCTTGGCAGAAAAACAAAGAAAATGATTTATAGCAAAAAGGGAGGAGTAAAAGAAATTCCTGTTTCCAAAGAAAATCAATTAAAATTTTCTTTAACAGATAATGAGATTTTAACTTTAGCTAAATGGGGTTGTGAAATAGAGGATTATTATTCTAAGAAAAAGGGCAAATATACGCCCCAAGATATTGAATGGGCAAAAGATGGCAGAGATGGCAAGCTATATATAGTTCAAGCAAGACCAGAAACAGTGCATAGCGCTGAAAAGAAAAATATCTATAAAGAATATGATATTAAAACAAAAAAAGAGCCGATTTTAACAGGCATTGCCATTGGAGATAAAATAGGACAAGGAAGGGTGAGCATTATTTCTAATGTGAGAGATATGAATAAATTCAAACAAGGCGAGGTTTTGGTAACTAAAATGACAGACCCTGACTGGGTGCCCATAATGAAAATTGCTTCAGCTATTGTGACAGACGAGGGAAGCAAAACAGCCCATGCTGCTATAGTAAGTAGAGAGTTGGGTATTCCGTGTATTGTTGGAACCCGAACAGCAACTAAAAAGCTAAAATCAGGACAAATGATTACTGTTGATTGTGCCATGGGATTGAATGGAAGAATTTTTGAAGGGAAAGTTCCATTTTCTGTTAAAGAGTATAATCTCAAAAAAGTTCCTAAATCTAAAACAAAAATAAGTGTTAATATTGGAGCTCCTGAATTGGCTTTTAAAACATCTTTTTTGCCTGTAAAAGGAGTTGGTTTAGCAAGAGAAGAATTTATTATTGCTCAAAAAATACAATGCCATCCAATGGCATTATATAATTTTGACAAATTGAAAGATAAAAAAGTAAAGAAAAAAATTGAGGCACTGACAATAGAACACAAAGATAAAAAAGAATTCTTTATTAAAGAATTAGCAGAGGGTATAGGGCAGATAGCTGCTGCTTTTTGGCCGAATGAAGTTATTGTTAGATTTTCTGACTTTAAAACCAATGAATATGCGCAATTGATAGGCGGAGAATTATATGAGCCAAAAGAAGAAAATCCAATGCTCGGCTGGAGAGGGGCAAGTAGATATTATGATGAGAGATTTATTCCTGCTTTTGGTATGGAATGCGCAGCAATAAAAAGAGTGAGAGAGGTCTTTGGACTGGATAATGTTGCCCTTATGGTTCCTTTTTGTAGGACTCCAGAAGAAGGGAAAAAAGTTTTGGATTTGATGAAGAAATTTAAGCTTGAAAAAGGAGTGCAAAAACTTAAGGTTTATGTAATGTGCGAGATTCCGTCCAATGTAATGCTTGTTGATAAGTTTTTAGACATATTTGATGGAATGTCTATTGGGTCTAATGATTTAACTCAATTAACAATGGGAATGGATAGAGATAACGCAGAAATAGTCCATATTGCTGACGAAAGGAATGAGGCGGTAAAAGAAATGCTTAAAATAGTTATTAGGGCGTGTAAGAAAAGAAATAAGTACATCGGCATTTGCGGAGAAGCACCTTCTACATATCCGGAATTTGCAGAATTTTTGGCAAAAGAAAAAATAGACGCCTTGTCCTTGAGTCCTGATGCTGTAGTAAAAACAATGGCAAAAATCGCAGGGAAATAAAAAATCAATTCCGCCGAGAAGTGTTCTCGGCAGATTAAAAAATATGAAATACAAAGTAATAACATTTGGCTCGGCAAGTGAAGATATCTTTGTTTTCTCAAAAGAGTTTTTTGATAAAAAGCTTTGTTTTCCTTTGGGCGATAAGATAGAAATGGATAAAATTTTAATTCGCACAGGAGGAGGAGGCACCAATGCGGCCGCCACTTTTGCCAATCAAGGCATTGAAACTGCTTATTGTGGCAGCGTGGGCAAGGATTATGCTGGATTTTCAATTCTTTTGGATTTAAAAAGATTTGGTATTTCAGCTGAATTTTTATCCTCTTTAAAAGATAAAACAACAAACCATTCTATAATTTTAAGCAAAAAAGAAAAGGGTAAAGTGATTTTAGTCCATAGAGATGCGTCAGGATATCTGCCAAAGGATTTTTCCTTAAACAAGATTAAGGCGGACTGGTTTTATTTAGCTCCTCTTTCAGGAGAATACGCAAAGCAAACAAAAAAAATTATTGATTTTGCGTATAAAAATAAAATAAAAGTGGCTTTTAACCCAAGCAAAGAACAAATTGAATTATATAAAAAATCAATTAAAAGCATTCTGCCGAAAATTGATGTTTTGCTCACAAATGAAAAAGAAACAGAAATGCTTTTTGGAAAAAGCGATATAAAAGCTATTTGCGAAGACATTAAACCATTTTTGAAAGGTATTTTCATAACAGGAGGTAGGAGCGGATTGATCGGTTTTGACGGAAAATTTATTTATAAAGCAGATGTTTTTAAAAGTAAAATTACTGACTTAACAGGAGCAGGGGATGCTTTTGGTTCTGGGTTGGTAGCGGGATTGATAAATGGTTATGATATAACACAGGCAATTCAATTGGGTAGCGCTAATACTGTTGCTTGTATTAAAGAATGGGGAGCAAAAGAGGGGTTGCTTGAAAAAGGAAAAAAGTATAAAAAGATTAAAATAAAAAAACATTATTATGAAGTCACTTAAGTCATGTTTTCAAGATGCAAAGAAAAATAAATTTGCTATTGGGCAATTTAATTTTTCTGCTCCAGAGCAATTAGAGGCAATTGTTTTGGCTGGAAAAAAAACTAATACTCCTGTCATCTTAGGCACAAGCCAAGGAGAGGCAAGATTCTTTGGTTTAGAAAAAGCAGTTATTTTAAGAAATTATTATAGAAAAATATTTCCAAATATTTATCTTAATTTAGATCACGGCATGGATATTGATTTTATTAAAAAAGCAATTGATTTGGGCTATGACTGCGTGCATTTTGACGGAGGACATCTTTCTCTTGAGCAAAATATTAAACAAGCCAAAGAAATAGTTCAATATGCTCATAAAAGAAAGGCCTTGGTAGAGGGCGAAATTAAGGCAATAAAAGGTGGGTCAGTTGTGCATGAGGGAATGTTACACTTGAGTTCTTTAGGATATGAAAGCGTTAGTCAGGCGGAAGAATTTGTAGAAGCTACTAATATAGATAGTTTGGCAATAAATATTGGAAATGTGCATGGCGTTTTTAAGAATCCAATTAAATTGAATATAAATTTGTTAAAAGAGCTTAACCAGGATGTAAATTGTTTTCTTGTTCTGCACGGCGGTTCTGGCACTAATACAAGCGACTTAAAAGAGGCGATTAAAAATGGTATTGTAAAAATAAATATTAATACTGAATTAAGAATTGCTTGGAAGCAGGCCTTGCGCAAAGAGTTAAAAAAGAAAACAATTAAGCCATACGAAGTTTATCCGAAAGTCATTGAAGCAGTTCAGAAAAAAGTAGAAGAAAAAATTAAGTTGTTTAAATAAAAGAGAAAAGGGATCTCATAGAGATCCCCTTCAATGGTGCACTAAATGTGCGTAGTGTGCTACTGTAGCAGACGGGAATTGAACCCGCATTCTCTATGCCCACAAGCCTCGACTACGAGCATTCTTGTTATGAGCTCTCTTCTTGACCGTACTCCGTGTCTCCTTCTTGATGTAGTCCCCAAGTTTTTTGGACCAGAGGTTGATTAGAAGTACCCATCCGGGCGAGAGTGTCCTCCCAATTAGACGACTGCCACGTATCGCAATACTATACTTAGATTAAAAATTTGTCAAATATTTTTATGAAAAAAACGATTTTAACAGGAGATAGACCTACTGGAAAACTACATTTAGGGCATTTTGTAGGGTCTTTGAAAAACAGAGTCAAAATGCAAGATGATTATGATTGCTATTTTATCATTGCTGATTATCAATTCTTAACTGACAATATTGATAAAACAAAAGCAATAGAAAAAAATATTAAGGAAATAGTTTTAGATTATTTGTCTGTTGGTATTGACCCTAATAAATCCAGCATTTTTGTTGAGTCACAGATTCCCGAAATTGCCCAACTGGATTTACTTTTTTCAATGCTCACTACTTTAAACAGAGTCAAAAGAAATCCAACAATAAAAGAGCAAATTCAGTCCTTAGGAATAAAACAAGTAAGTTTGGGATATATTAGTTGGCCTGTTACCCAAGCAGCAGACATCTTGTCTGTTAGGGCTGATGTGGTGCCTGTTGGCAAAGACCAACTTGCTCACATAGAATTAACAGGAGAAATAGCTCAAAAGTTTAATAAATTGTATAAAAAAGTTTTTCCAATTCCAAAGGCATTAATCGGAGACACGCCTATTTTGCCTGGCCTAGACGGACAAAAGATGAGCAAGTCAAGAAATAATGCGATATTTTTATCAGACACCAAAAAGGAAGTAGAGGAAAAGCTAATGAAAGCGATTACTGACCCAGCAAAGATTCGCTTGGATGACCCTGGCCATCCGGAAATTTGTAATATCTACCAGTATTACAAAGCATTTTTCCCTGAAAAAGCGAAAGAGGTTAAACCATTGTGCGAGGCAGGAAAAATTGGATGCGTGGAATGTAAAAAACAATTAGCCAAACAGCTAAATGAATTTTTGGACCCTATAAGAGAAAAAAGAAAAAAGTTTGAAAAAAATCCTAAAATAATAAAAGAAATCTTAGAGCAGGGGAGAGTAAAGACACAAAAAAGAGCCAAAGAAACTCTGACCTTAGCAAAAGAGGCAATGGGAATAGAATATAAATTCTAAGAGATTTTAATTTGTTTTACAGACATTAACTTGCCTAAAAGAGGCAAGTATTTTTTTATTTTGGGACTGCTTTTGATCTTTATGCTTTCTACTTCTGCGTTCATTGAAAGATGATGCTCTGATTTATATTTTCTGATTTGGGCTATTGCCTCAATCACAAGCTCAAAATCCTTAAATTCTGTTAGAAATTTCTTGTCTGGTTTTGGTAGAAATGTCAGATGAATGCTTTTTTCTTTTTCAAATTTTATAAAATATGATTGATAAATCTCTTCCGTAATAAAAGGCATTATTGGCGCGTAAAGTTTTAAAACAGATAAAAGAATATTATAAAGAGTGAATTGTGCTGCTCTTAAACTCTTTTTTTCAATTTCTTCGTCATAAACCCTGTGCTTTATTATTTCTAAATAATTATCGCAGAAATCATTCCAAAAGAAGCTGTCAATAATTTCTTTGGCTCTTTGATATTCATATTTATCCATTTTCTCACAATAATTTTCAATTGCTTCAGATAATTTTGTAAAAATCCATTTATCTTCGTCTTGAATAAATTTTAACTCTGCTTTATTCGGCTTATATGCTTTTAAATGCATTAAACAAAACTGCGAAGCATTCCAAATCTTAGTAACCGTTCTTTTGCCTATTCTTATTTCTTCTTCTGAATACCTGATATCTTCTCCCATACCTGCTTGGCTAGCCCAATATCTTATAGCATCAGCTCCGTAATTTTCTATTAAATTTTCTGGTTTTATAACATTGCCTTTTGATTTTGACATCTTCTCTCCTTTTTCGTCTAAAACAAAACCAGAGATAAAAACATCCTTAAAAGGCAATTTTTTAAAATGAATATATGAGCGAGCAAGAGTATAAAATAACCAGAAATTAATAATGTCATGTGCTTGCGGTCTCAAGCTCATAGGAATCTTGGCTTTAGCAATTTGAGGAGTTAACGAACTTGTCGCCCAAGTATCCAGCACATCTGTTTCTGGAATAAAATCATTTCCTCCACAGGAACACTTTTTCTTTGGCTTTGTATGCGTTGGGTCAATTGGTAAATCTTTCTTATCAGGCAAGATTATTTCTCCGCAATCCTTACAATACCAAACAGGAATAGGAATGCCAAAATATCTTTGGCGAGAAATGCACCAATCCCATTTTATGCCTTTAATCCAATTATCTAAGCGAGCTTTCATAAATGGCGGATACCAGTTGAATTTCCCTGATTGAGCTAAAAATTCTTTCTTTAAATCAAGATATTTTACAAACCATTGCTTAGTAGATAAAATTTCTATTTCTGTGCCACATCTTTCGTGAACATTAAGCATATGAGTAATTTCTTTTCTATCTTTTAAAATACCTTTTTCTTCTAATGCTTGTTTTATCGTTTCTCGAGCTTGTTTAGTGGTCAGGCCTTTAAATTCTTTTGCTAAATCATTTAATCGTGCATTTTTATCAATACATATGCTCAAAGGTAATTTATATTCCAAAAACCATTCTATGTCGGTAGTGTCGCCGAATGTGCAACACATAACAATTCCTGTGCCTTTTTCTATCTCTACTTTTTTGTCTGCTAATATCTTTACTTCTTGACCAAATAATGGCACTATCGCAGTTTCCCCAATCAGCTTTTTATGTCTTTTATCTTTAGGATTTACAAAAATTGCTACACAACTAGGCAAAAGCTCTGGCCTAGTTGTGGCTATGTTAATTACTTTCTTATCTTTTTTAAGCTTAAATTCTAAAAAGCAAAATTCTGTTTTTGTTTCCTTGTCTTCCAACTCTGCTTGCGCAATCGCTGTTTTGCACCCTGAACACCAAAGCGTGGGGGATTCTTTTTGATAAGCCCTTTTCTTTTCTATAAGTTTTAAAAACATTTCTTGGCTTAATTTTTGAATTTCTGGAGAAATAGTTGAATAAGTATTAGTAAAATCACAAGAAACTCCTATTCTTTTCCAAGAAGAAATAAATTCAGGTAGGAGTTTTTTAATTGTTTGATTGCATAGCTTTAAAAATTCATTTTTTTGCATATCAAAAAACCTGACTTTATTTTCTTTTTCCACAAGCTTTGCAGTTGGCAAACCATTATCATCAACACCAAAAGGGAAAAAAACATTAAAGCCAGCCATTCTCTTGTACCTGGCAACAATATCTTCATGAGTATATGAAGAAACATGGCCTATATGCATCTGTCCGCTTAGGGTAGGCGGGTCAGCATCAATAGAAAAAACCTTGCCATTATTTTGAAAGGCATATATCTTTTCTTTTTCCCAGAATTTCTGCCACTTCAGCTCTTGTTTTGTGAAATTATATTTCATTTTATTATATTAACAAAAAAAATAGGAAAATGCTATTGACAAATATTTTAAATTTGGTAGTATACAAATGAGAAAGAACCCCCTCATCTTTTTCACTACCCGGAGTAGGCGGCCGGGTGCAATGCTCGGTCGCCTACCATACAGCACACTGACAACTTTATAGGGGCACAAATTTGTAGCTCTGCGTATAAAGAGAAGTATTCTCTAAAACAGCATCTCTGCGCATCACGAAATTGTGCCCCTTTCCTCCATTCCGCCAGATCCATTACTTGGACTGGCGCTTTTCTTTTTTTTCTTTTTTCTGTATAATTATCAAATATGAAAAAAATCCTTTTCATTGAGGATGAAAAGCTGATAAGGGATATTTACCAAACCAAGTTCCGTGAGATGAAAGATGTTGAAGTGTTTGCAGTAATTACTTCAGATGAAGCGGAAAAGATTTTGTTAAGAGAGAAAATTGATTTAATAATTTTAGATATAATTTTGCCAAAGCAAGACGGATTATCTTATTTAAAAGGATTGAGGCAAAATGGAGTAAATATTGCGGTTATTATTCTTTCTAATTTAGAAGGAGAAAATTATAGGAAAATTGCTCAAGAATTAGGAGTTAAAGAATACATTTTAAAAACTGATTATATTCCTAGTGAAATTATAGAAATCGTTAAAAAATATTTATGATGAAAAGAACCAAAATTAAAGAAGCTCCGAAACATATCGGTGAAAAAATAAAAGTTGCGGGTTGGATTAACTCTTGTCGTTCTCATGGCAAAATTATTTTTATTGATATTAGAGACGAGTCCGGCGTTCTTCAGACAGTTTTTCTTTCAAGCTTAAAAACAGAAGTCGTTGAAAAAGCCAAATTAGTGCGAGATGAATGGGTAGTAGAGATAGAAGGTGAAATAAACAAAAGACCAGGAGCAGCAAAAAATAAAGATATATCTACAGGAGAAATAGAAATGGCTGCTGAAAGTATAAACATACTATCAGAGGCAAAAACGCCCCCATTTCCAATTAATGGAGATGGATATGATATAAAAGAAGAAAAACGACTTGAATACAGATATCTTGATTTAAGAAGAAAGCGAATGAAAGATAATATTATTATCCGCCAACAGGCCTCTTCTTTTATTCGTAATTATCTAATTGAAAAGGGCTTTATAGAAATAGAAACTCCTATTTTAACAAAATCAACTCCAGAAGGAGCAAGAGATTTTTTAGTGCCATCAAGAATTCACAAAGGAGAATTTTACGCTTTACCCCAAAGCCCACAACAATATAAACAACTTTTAATGGTTGCTGGTTTTGAAAAATATTTTCAGTTCCCGCATGTTTTCAGAGACGAAGATCTGCGCGCAGATAGATTGTTTGAACACACCCAACTTGATATAGAAATGAGTTTTATTGAAGAAGAAGATGTGTTTGAATTAATTGAAGGGATGATGAGCAATTTAATGGAAAAGGTGTTTAATAGAAAGATAAAAATTCCATTTCCAAGAATCAGCTATGATGAGGCAATAGGAAAATACAAAACTGATAAGCCTGATTTGAGAAAAGACAAAAACTCGGATGAACTGGCCTTCTCTTGGACTGTTGATTTCCCAATGTTTGAAATTCTACAAGATGGCTCCTTAGATGCCGTGCATCATCCTTTTACCTCTTTAAAAGATGATGATATAAAAATATTTGAAAAAATAGATTTGAAAAATTTTGATAAGGAAAAACTTTTGAAACTCAAGGCCAAACAATATGACTTGGTTTTAAATGGAGTTGAAATAATGGGCGGGTCTATTAGAACTCATAAGTCAGAAATTTTAAAGAAAACATTTGAAGTAATGGGGCATTCTCCAGAAGGGGTAGAAAAAAGATTTGGACATATTCTTGAGGCGTTTAAGTTTGGTGTGCCTCCTCATGGAGGAATTGCAGCTGGCTTTGATAGATTATTGCAGACAGTTTTGAAAGAAAAAAGCATTAGAGAAACAGTGGCTTTTCCGACAACTACTTCGGGCAATACAGCAGTAATGGACGCGCCATCATTTGTTGATGAAAATCAATTAAAAGAGCTTGGTTTGAAATTGAGAAAAGAGGAGCAATGAAAATCGAAACGATAAAAGTAAGAACAAGGGGCTTTAAAGGCCGAAGTTTCAAAATTTTTATATTCCTCCTGATTTTCGCGGTTTTAGTTTTGGGTAGTTTAAAGCTGGCTCAAGTTATCAGGGGATATATTTTTTATAAAATTACAGAGGCCTCTAATAACAGCTCTGCTATTAATCAAGCAATTGATTATTCATTTTTAAAACCATTTCGCAACTGGGAGGTAAAGGGGTTAGAAGAGATAGACGCTCTTTCAGCAGTAAGTATGGTTATTAATTCGCATGAAGAAAAGATTGTTTTTGAAAAAAATAGCGATGAAATGCTTCATATAGCTAGCTTATCTAAAATAATGACTGCATATGTAGCGCTTAAAAATTATGAATTAAGCGATTCTATAGTAATCACGCAAAAAATTGTTGAAACAGAAGAAAATAAAGGAGATTTTAAGGTAGGGGAACGATTAACAGTTGAAGAGTTGCTCGCGTCAATGCTTATAGAATCAAGCAATGATGCAGCAATGGCAATTGCGGAAATTATGGGAGAAAGCAAATTTATTTCTTTGATGAATGAGGAAGCAAAAATACTCGGTCTTGAACATACCTATTTTATGGACCCAATAGGACTTGACCCCGATAATGGAATCGGAGGAAATAATTATTCTACAGCCAGAGAGCTCGCTCTCTTAATCCAACAGATATTAAAGGAATCAAGAGATAATCCTAAAATTGCCAAAATTATAGAAATAATGAATAAAGAAGAATATGATATAGTGCTCACTAACGGCAATTTTCATCATAAGGCAATCAGTACTAATAAAATTTTAGATGAATTCCCAAATATGATAGCAGCTAAAACAGGACAAACGCCAAAGGCAAAGCAGTGCTTTCTTGTAATACTTCCTAAACCAAAGGGAGATGGCTATTTAATAAATGTGATTCTTGGTTCTAATGATAGATTCGGAGAAATAAAAAAAATAATTAATTGGTTAAATAAGGCCTTCGTATGGTAGACATAGATCCGCAAACAGCTTTCAGTTTAATTAAAGTTCTCTTACTTGGAGCTGTTGCTTTTATTGTTTCAATTCTTTTTACTCCCTTTTTAACTAATTTTTTGTATAAGAATAAACTTTGGAAAAAAACCTCAAGAACAACTTCTATTGATGGAAAGGAAATGCCTGTTTTTAAAAAATTTCATTCAGAAAAAGAAACAAAAGTTCCGCGCTTTGGTGGGCTTTTAATCTGGATAGTCCCGCCGGTCTTAGCAGTTCTCTTTTTTATTTTTAGCGAACTTGACGGAACGATAATGGACAAACTTAATTTCTTGAGCCGTTCGCAAACATGGCTTCCCTTATTCGCAATGGTAGCTGCTTCTTTAGTTGGTCTTTTAGATGATATTTTACAAGTAAGAGGAAAGGGCAAATATACAGGAGGGGGATTAAGCTTAAAATATCGGCTCGGCTCTGTTTTTTTAATCGGATTAATCGGTGGATGGTGGTTTTTTGCAAAACTTGGATGGACAACGCTTCATATTCCAGGGGCAGGTGATATTTCAATGGGAATTTGGTATATTCCTTTCTTTGTCTTTATAATGTTAGCTGTTTATTCAGGGGGAGTGATTGATGGCATAGATGGTTTAGCAGGCGGTAGTTTTGCTACAATATTTGGAGCATTTTCAGTAATTGCTATATTCACAGGTCAAATTGATTTAGCTGCATTTTGCGCTGTTTTAGCAGGAACAATTTTAGCATTTTTGTGGTTTAATATCCCGCCAGCAAGATTCTATATGGGCGAGTCGGCCACAATGGGGCTTTGTACCGCTATCACAGTTGTTGCCTTTCTAACTGATTCAGTATTAGTGTTGCCTATTATTGGAATTCTCCTTGTAGCAGAGTCCGGATCTGTTATAGTGCAATTATTATCAAAAAAGTTTTTTAAAAGAAAAATATTTATTGCCACTCCTATTCACTATCACTTTGAGGCAAAGGGTTGGCCTCATTACAAGATAACAATGCGTTTTTGGGTCATTGGTTTAATCGCAGCTGTCATCGGCATTGCTATCCGTCTCCTGGGGTAACTTATTGCAAAGCAAAAAATTCAAATTTTATTAACCAAAAAATATGCAACACAAATTTTTATTCGTTTCCAAAGATGCGCTTATTAGCGATATTGCCTGGCAGATTATTAAAGAAGGACACGAAGCCAAATATTTTATTGAGAACAAAGAAGAAGATGATATTGCTGACGGTTTTGTGCCGAAAACTAAGGATTGGCGAGAGTGTTTAGATTGGGCTGATGTGATAGTTTTTGATGATGTTTTAGGCCAAGGGAAGATAGCCGAGGAATTAAGGGGAAAGGGCAAAAAAGTAATTGGAGGGACAGCTTACACTGATATGCTGGAAGACGATCGTTCTTTCGGACAAAGGGAGCTTAAAAGGCACGGAGTGAAAATTATACCTTTTTGGGAATTTACAAATTTTGACGAAGCTATTACATTTGTAAAAGAACATCCGGATGAATATGTTATTAAGCCGAGCGGAGAAGCTCAGAATATAAAACGACTTCTTTTTGTGGGGCAGGAAAAAGATGGGAACGATGTTGTAAGGGTGCTTGAATCTTATAAAAAAGTTTGGTCTAAGGAAGTAAAAATATTTCAATTGCAAAAAATGGTAATCGGTGTTGAGGTCGCAGTTGGTGCTTTTTTTAACGGTAAAGATTTTATCTATCCCATTAATATTAATTTTGAACATAAAAAACTTTTCCCAGGAAATTTTGGACCTGCTACTGGGGAAATGGGAACAAGTATGTTCTGGAGCCAACCAAATATTTTATTTTCTTCAACTTTAGAAAAGTTAAAAGATACTCTATGCCATGAAAATTATGTTGGCTACATAGACCTAAATTGCATTGTTAATGGTCATGGCATTTATCCGCTTGAATTTACTAGTCGTTTTGGTTATCCAACAATCAGCATTCAACAAGAAGGAATGATTACGCCTATCGGCGAATTTTTCTATGACTTGGCAAATGGCAATAATATAGATTTAAAGTGTAAAACAGGATTTCAGGTTGGAGTTCGACTCGTTGTTCCGCCATATCCTTTCAAAGACAAAATGACTTTTGATTCTTTTTCCAAAGGAGCTATTATAGCTTTCAAGGGTGTGCAGAGCGATAATGGAATTCATATTGAAGATGTAAAATTAGTAAATGATCAGTGGATTATTACTGGTTCGTCAGGAGTTGCTTTAATTGTAGTTGGCACAGGATTAACAATGAAGGAAGCTCAAAAGCAGGCCTATTCCCGAATAAAAAATATTCTTATTCCAAATATGTATTACAGATACGACATTGGAGATCGTTGGTACGAAGAATTTGACAAATTACACAGCTGGGGATATATAAGATAAATTTAAAAGTCGCCATTTAACTGTAGATCTTAAAAATTTACCGTAGAGATGAAACCAGTGGGCAAGATAAACCCAAATTATCAAAAATTATTTATAGTATAAATGAAAGGCCATATTGGAAAAACTAATTTTAATAAAAAATATAAAGATAAACTGGGACCAGAATATATAATTAAAGTTTATGACCCAAAGATTAAGATGCAAGGGTTTTTAGTAATTGATAATACGGTTTTGGGGCCTGGAAAGGGAGGAATTAGAATGACTCCTGACCTGACAGAAGAAGAAATCTTTAGGTTAGCGAGAGCAATGACCCTTAAGTGCGCTTTAGTCGGTTTGCCTTTTGGTGGAGCAAAATCAGGAATTATTTGGAACGGAGGGCCCGATGAATTAAAAAAACAATTTGTTCAAAGTTTTGCTAAATTAATAAAAACATTTACTCCTAAAAAGTATATCGCTGCTCCCGATGTTGGAACTGGAGAAAAAGAGATACAATGGTTTGTTGAAGCTACTGGCGATTGCAGATCAGCTACTGGAAAACCCGAAAATTTATGCAAAAAAATAATTAAAGGACGGAAAAAAATTGGTATTCCTCATGAATTTGGGTCAACAGGTTTTGGGGTTGCTCAATCAACAAAAGTAGCAGCTGAGGTTTTAGGTATTGATATTAAAGGAGCAACTGTTTCAATCCATGGATTTGGCAATGTTGGTTTTTTTGTTTATAAATTTCTGACAGAAATGGGCGCTAATGTAATCGCTATTGCTGACATAAGCGGAGTAATTTTTTCAAAAAATGGTTTTAATAGAAATTTAATAGAAAAATTAGTTAAAGAAAAAAAAGCAGTAATACAATACAAGGGCAAAGCAGAAAAATTGAAACCGGAAGATTTTTGGAAAATTCCTGCCGATATTTTAATCCCAGCTTCGGTGACAGATGTTATTAATGAAAAAAATAAAGATAAAATTAGAACAAAAATAATTGTTGAAGCGGCTAATATTCCAATGAAAGAAACTATTGAGGAAGAATTGTACAAAAAAGGAATTTTAATTATTCCAGATATCATCGCTAATGCTGGCGGGGTAATCTCTTCTTATGCTGAGCACCGTGGTTACTCAATAGAAAAGATGTTTAATTTAATTAAAAGAAAAATTGAAAAATCAACTACCTTGGTTTTAAAAAATAGTTTAAAGAAAAAATTGAATCCTCGTAAAATTGCTATTGAATTAGCAAAAGAGAAAATTGTTTTTATGAACAATGAATAATTTTAAAAACAAAAAAATTCTAATCTTAGGGCTTGGCAGAGAGGGTCAATCCAGTTTAAGGTTTTTAAAAAAGCATTATCCCAATAATGAAATCGCCATTGCTGACAAATTTAAGTGGGGGAAGTCGGACTTCCCCCCATTTGCTGAAAAATATAAAAGCTTTTGTGGGAAGGGATATTTGAAGGCGATTAGAGATTATGATGTGATTATTAAAAGTCCGGGAATAAATAATGCTGATTTAAATCCATATTTAAAAAATCAAACCATTACATCTCTAAAAAAACAAGTCATTACAAAGCCGTATTTGAAAAATCATAATGCTGATTTAAGGTCGTACTTGGAAAATCAAGTTGTGACTTCTCAAACAGAAATCTTTTTAGAAAAACACCGAGACAAAACAATCGCCATTACCGGCACAAAGGGAAAGGGGATGACTGCGAGCTTACTGTATAAAATAATTAAGAGCACAGGCAAAAAAGTAGAGCTTATTGGTAATATGGGAAAACCAGCGCTTGATTTTTATAATAAAAAAAATTGCTGGTTTGTCTTTGAAGTTTCCTCTCATCAATTAGAGAACTTGAAAATAAGTCCGCATATTGCAGTATTCTTGAATATCTATGCTGACCATCTTGATTTTTTTAATACATTTAAAAGATATTTTACAGCGAAAAAAAATATTACTATTAATCAGTCAAAAAAAGATTATTTTATTTACAACAAGAACTCTAAAGCATTAGAAGCAATCAAAACAAAAGCTAAAAAAATTGCTTTTACTAAAACCCAAAATAAAGGATTAAAACAAATTCCTTTTAAGAGTAGCTGGTTTTTGGAGAATATAAATGCTGCGATAGCGGTGGCAAAACTTTTAAAAATAAAGGAAAAAGATATTCAAAAGACAATTAAAAGTTATAAGCCATTTGAACATCGTTTAGAAATAGTCGGAACATATAATGGAATTAAATTTATTAATGATTCTGCAGCAACTATACCTGAAGCCACAATAGCGGGTTTAAATAATTTTGATAATATAGATACTCTTATTCTTGGTGGTTCTGAGAAGAAATCTGATTTTAAAAATTTAGCAAAAGAGATTATCAAAAAAAATATTAAAACCATTATTCTTTTTCCTATAACTGGAAAAAAGATATTAAAAGAAATAAAAAAACAAAAACCAAAAAAATTGCCAAAAGCAATTGATGTTAAAAATATGAAACAAGCGGTTGTCGCCTGCTACAAGAATACAAAAAAGGGGAGTGCCTGCCTTTTATCTCCTGCTTGCGCTAGTTTTTCTATTTTTAAAGATTATCAAGACAGAGGAGAACAGTTTAAAAAATATGTTAAAGAATTAGCTAATAGTAAAAGATGAACAAGCAAAAAAATAAAGAAAAACCAGATTTAGTTCTTTTGATAGCTATATTTCTTTGGTCGTTTTTGGGTTTTTTAATTCTATCTGGGGTCTCTATGACAATGTCCAAAAAATTCGGTTATGAGTCATTGCACTTTATTAAGCACCAGCTTCTTTTTGGTTATCTTCCAGGAATTATCTTGGCATTTATTGCTTATAAAATAAATTTCAAGTTTGTAAAAAAAATTGCTTTTCCTTTAATCATAGTGGCCATTATTTTAATGCTTTGCGTATTTCTGCCAAAAATTGGAAGTGCGGCAGGTGGAGCAAAAAGATGGGTTTCTTTCTTCGGTCTTGCCTTTCAGCCATCTGAATTTCTAAAGCTCTCCTTTATAATCTATCTCTCTGCATGGTTAAGTCAGCGCCAAAAAAAAGAACGAAGTTTTGTAAAATTCTTTATTCCTGTAGTAATGGTTATGGGAATAATATGCGCGCTACTTGTAGCCCAACCAGACATCAGCACTCTTGGAGTTATTTCTGTAATCGCAGCAATCCTATATTTCTCTTCTAACACTCCGCTCTATCACTCTGGAATTTTAGTATTAGCAGGAGCTGGTGGATTAGCCCTTTTAATAAAAATTGCGCCTTATAGATTTGATCGTTTTTTAGTTTTCTGGAAACCCAATATTGAACCCCTTGGAATGGGTTATCAGATAAGACAGTCCTTAATTGCAATTGGCTCTGGTGGTATTTTGGGTCATGGATTGGGCTTGAGCATACAAAAATTTGGCTTTTTGCCACAACCAATGACTGATACTATTTTTTCTGTTTTTGCAGAAGAAACTGGTTTTGTGGGATGCATAATTTTTATTCTGCTATTGCTAATTTTTGCTTGGCAGGGTTTTAGAGTTGCGAAAAAAGCAGATAATGATTTTCTAAAACTAATGGCAATTGGAATCGTTTTTTGGCTGGTTGCGCAGTCCTTTGTTAATATTGGTGCTATAATAGGAATACTGCCTTTAACTGGCATTCCTTTGCCCTTAGTAAGTTATGGCAGTTCCCATTTAATAATGGAATTTATCGCAATCGGCTTGTTATTAAATATTTCTAAAAAAGCATAATAAAGCATAATACAAAAATATGAAAATAGTGTTTACTGGCGGAGGAACAGGGGGCCATATTTATCCGCTGATATCAATTATCAGAGAAATTAAAAAAATTTATCCTAAAGATAAGAAGCTCTCTTTGTTTTATGTCGGGCCTGAAACATCTTATGGTTTAGATGATTTAAGACAAGAAGGAGTAAAAATAAAAAATATTACTGCTGGAAAAATTAGAAGACAAAAAAGTTTAAATGCAATTTTACAAAATATTATTGATATATTATTTAAAATACCTTTAGGTATTTTAAATTCTATTTTTATTTTAAAAACAATAAATCCAGATATTATTTTTTCCAAGGGTGGTTTTGGCGCTTTTCCAGTTCTTTTTGCCAATCGTTTTTTTAGATATCCTTTGTTTTTACACGAATCGGATTCTGTGCTTGGAAAAGTTACTCAAAAATTTATAAAAAATGCAACAAAGGTTTTTGTTTCTTTTGATAATATGAATATTGAAAAAGCAATTCTTGTTGGAAATCCGATTAGAAAAGAAATTTTAAATGGAAGCGAAAAAGAAGCAACTAGAATGTTTGACCTCATAGATACAAAACCGATTGTTTTGATATTGGGTGGTTCGCAAGGGGCTGAAACAATAAACGGTTTAGTTTTGGGTATTTTGCCAGACCTTTTGAAGAATTTTGAATTAATCCATCAATGCGGAGAAAAAAATCTTGAGCATACAGACCTTCTATATAGAACTATTGTTGAAGAGGAGGGATTGGACAAGTTTTATCATCTTTACGGATATTTAAATGAAAACCAAATAAAACACGCCTTAGCTGCAGCTCACATTGTGGTAAGCAGGGCTGGGGCGGCAAGTATTTCTGAAATTTCTGCTTGCGGGAAACCGAGCATCTTAATTCCTTTGCCAGAATCAGCTCAAGACCATCAAGCAAGGAATGCTTATCTTTATGCTAAAACAGGCGCTACAAAAGTAATGGAACCGCAAAATCCTACGGCTCATATGCTTTACTCAATTTTAATGGAAATTTTTTCAAAACCTGACACATTAAAACAGATGCAATCAGCTGCCTTTAGTTTTGCAAGACCAAGGGCAGGGGAGGATATTGCAAGGGAACTTTTAAATTTGACATAAAACCTTAACTCTATTATAGTATTCAATAATGGAAGCAAAAACAAAAAAAATAGAAAATCCTAGGGTTAGAATAGCTCCGTCTCCAACTGGTTTTTTGCATATTGGCACTGCTCGCACAGCGCTTTTTAATTATTTATTTGCTAAAAAATACGACGGCAAATTTATTTTAAGAATAGAAGATACTGATAAAGAACGCTCTATCAAAGAATTTGAAGAGGATATTGTTGAAGGTCTTAAATGGCTGAAAATATCTTGGGATGAAGGAATTAACCCTGATGACACTGAAGAAGAAATAGGGGATTATGGTCCTTATAGACAAAGCCAAAGAAAAGAAATTTATAAAAAATACATTGAAAAACTCTTAAAAGAGGATAAAGCATATTACTGCTTTTGCACAAAAGAAGAATTAGAAGCGCAAAGACAATATCAATTAAGCATTGGGCAACCCCCCAAATACGACAGTAAGTGCAGGGACTTGGATGAAAAAACAGTAAAGCAGAATCTAAAAGACAAAAAGCCATATATTATTAGATTTAAGACACCCGGAAATAAGGTGGTTTTTAATGATTTAATAAAGGGGAAGGTAGAATTTGACGCTTCTTTGTTAGGAGATATGACAATTGCAAAGGACGAGGAAACCCCGTTATATAACTTAGCAGCTGTAATTGATGATTATGAAATGAAAATCAGTCATATTCTAAGAGGCGAAGACCATTTATCAAACACACCAAAACAAATTTTGCTTTCTGAAGCTATGGGCTTAGATGTCCCAGAATACGGACATTTTTCCCTTATATTGGGTCCAGACAAAAGCAAGTTGAGCAAAAGGCATGGTGCGGTCTCTGTAAATGAGTATAAAGATATGGGTTATTTGCCGGAAACAATGGTGAATTTTATTTCTTTTCTTGGATGGAATCCAGGAACTGAAAAAGAGATTTATTCTTTAAATACTCTGGCAAAAGAATTTTCTTTGGAAAGATGCCAAAAGTCCTCTTCTATTTTTAATGTTCAAAAAATGGATTGGCTGAATGGTTTTTATATCAGAAATAAATCTTTGGCTAAATTAACTGAACTTTGCATTCCCTATCTTGTTAAAGATGGATTAGTTCAGCCAACTTTTGTGACTGAAGAACATTTAATAGGCATCGGGCCTGTGGATATAAAAGAAAAATTTATTATAAAAGAAACAAAAGAAAATATTGAGATTGAACAACTGCAAAGTATTGTTTCTTTATATCAAGAAAGATTAAAATATCTATCTGAAATTTCTGAATTAACTGTGTTTTTCTTTAAAAAAGAGCTTGATTATGATAAAAAGTTGCTCTTATGGAAAGATATGCAGGAAAGCGAATTAAAAGCCGTTTTTGAGGCATTAGAAGGGGTATTAGAGCCGATTTATACCCAAGAGTGGGTCAAGCAGCATTTAGAGAAGGTACTAGGAGAAAAGGCCTTAGAAAGAGGGAATAGGGGATGGCTTTTATGGCCATTAAGAATTGCTTTAACTGGCAAAAAGTCATCAGCTCCTCCATTTGAAATAGCAGAAATTTTGGGAAAAGAAAAAACTTTGTTAAGATTAAAACAAGCAAAAGAAAAACTTTAAATTTAAAAATCTATGAAAGGGGAGTGGTTAAAAATTTGCATCTTGCTAATAATAGTTCTAAGTTTTTTCCCGTGGAGCGCTATTAAAGGACAACTAGAGCCACCAAGTATTCAAACAGGTAAAGATATCTTAAATAGAACAGGCAGTACTACAAAATCATTTTTAACAGGCATTGGTCAGGGGATAGGAGATCTTTTTAATTCTATTGTCCCCTCAATAAGGAATGGAGATGAGATTATAAGCAACTGGTGGAAAGAAAAAGCCAAGCCATGGGTTTCGGATCTGTGGGAAAATATAAAAATATATTTAAGCCAAGAAATTATTATAGATTAATAGTTAGTTATTATTAATCAATTATTAATCATCAGTTATGAATAACTCTTATGCCCAGCCCCGACCTCTTTATGAGGTCGGGGCGAGGCGAGAATGATTAATGATCAATGATTAGTGATAAATGATCAATTACTCTTGACACCTCTGTCTTAGGGGAGATATAATGATATATAGTTATGAGTATAATAACCCTTACACTCTTAGTTATCGCCACAACAATTAAAACAGGGTATCCCCTACATAAAATATGAATAAAACGAATCTTCCGCTGGTAGATGATTTCTTATTAAATCTACAATCTAATAATTACTCTGAAGAAACTCTTTATAACTATGAAAGGGATTTAGAAACTTTTTTAAATTTTTTAAAAGAAAATAAAATTGAATTTAAAAATGTTAATAAAAGAACAATTTTAAATTATAAAGCATATTTAAATTCTTTAGACAGAAAAACAGCCAACAAAAAGAAAACCGTCAGAAAATTAAGCAGTTATTCTGTTAACAGAATCCTTTCAGCTCTTCGCTCGTATATTAAATTCCTTATAGATATGGATTATGACTCCTCTATTTCTCCCGAGATGATTAAACTGATTAAAACTCCCAGCAAAATTTCTAGAGTTTCAGAGTTTGACGAAATAGTCAAATTGATAGAATCGCCCACTAAATTTGAAAAAAATAAAAAAATTGCCCTTAGAAATAGAGCTATTTTAGAAACTTTTTTCTCAACTGGGATTAGAATTTCTGAATTATTGAATATAAAATTAACAGAAATAGACAAAAACGGAACTATCTTTATCCATGGAAAGGGTAAAAAAGAAAGATTAGCATATTTAACGCCTAGGGCACAAAAATATGTTACAAAATATTTAGAAATCAGAGGAAATCCAGATTCCCTTTATCTGTTCATTCCTTTCGCGGGCAAAAACCTGCATACTAAAAACAAAAAACTCTCTGCTAACTATCTTCAGGCAAAAATTAAAAGATATAGAGAGTTGCTTGATTTAAATATACCTGTATCAGCTCATAAAATCAGACATGCATATGCAACTTATTTGGCTGAAAATGGAGCGAGTCCTGCGGCTATTCAAATCCTGTTAGGTCACGAATCTCTTGATACGACTACTCGCTATGTGCATGTTTCTAATAAATATGCAGAGAAAGTACAGAAAAAATTTCATCCTTTAAAGGATTAAAACAAATATAAATGAAGCGAGGCGAGCAATCCATCGGATTACTCGCCTCTAATTTTCCTCCTTTCGGCCTTGTTAGCCGCCTTGTTTTTGTACATCGCCTTATCCGCATGGCTAATCATATTAGCGAGAGAAATTTTCTCTTCTCTAACTCTCGGTACAAAATCACAGATACCGAAACTGATATGAACGCCTTCAGGTAATGAGGCCTCAATACGAGACATCACGACTTGAGCCCCTTCTTTGTTCGTGCCAGTTAAAAGCACAAGGAACTCATCGCCACCATAGCGGATTACTAGATCCGCTTCTCTGGGAACACCCTTGATTAATGCCCTTGAAACAGTTTTTAACAACTGATCTCCAGCAGAATGACCACCAGGACCATCGTTAACCTGCTTAAGGCCATCGACATCAATCATTAGTACTGCTACTGGGCTCAATTGCCGAATGTTCTGGGCTAATGCTTTCTCGGCAAAGCCCTGTTCTAGAATCTTTCTATCAAGAGTGCCTGTGAGCGGATCTTGAAAAATATGGACTCCGTGTCTGAATCCATACCATGCCCCTCTTAGCCTATCCCAGATTTTCAAAAAACTCACCTCCTTTGACCTGTTCGGTCTATTTGTAAAAGATATTCAAATTATACCACAGCTATCCCCTATTGTCAATTAAAATTCTCCAAAAAACTCTCCGCATTCTTCTAAATTTTCAATAATAGAACAATACTCTTCGCACTGCTCAAAAGTAGAACATCCTCCTGGTCCGTTAATCTCAAAATCAAAAAAATCAGTGCTTGTTGCTGGAATGGTATCAGTTGTGGTTGCTGGCAATGGCAAAAAGTCTATATTTGATATATCTTCTTGCAATTTTTGAATTTCTTTGCCAAAATCAAACCCCCTGTCCCCTATTTCCCTGTTTGCTGGAAATAAGACATAAGACAAGGCCATTATTCCAATAATCACAACAATGCCTAAGAGCATTTTTCTATTGTCGTTCTTAGTATCTTTTTTAACATCTCTACTTATATTTTGCTCCTCCATATCAAATATTTAAGTATTTAATAATAAAACTTGGTAAGCTAAATATGTGGCAAAAATAACCCATATTGCATAAGGATATAAAAGAATTGAAGCAATTTTAGAGCTAAATCTTATTAAAATTATCAGAGCAATTATTGTTGCTTCTAAAAAGAGCATTTCTAGAATCGCTGCCCCTACTAAATGTTTATTAAAGAATAGATATGACCATAAAAGATTTAAAACTCCATTGATTAAAAATAAAGTTATCACAATGACAAATCTTGAGTTATGAAAAGCTCTGTTATAAAAAATCAGGACAGATATAGCGGTTAATATAAAAATAATAGTCCACACAATACCAATGATAGCTCCCGCAGGAGTAAAGGAAGGTAATTTTAACAGATTATACCAATCCATTCCTTGACTAGTGATTAAATTTCCAAAAACTGCGATTACCAATGTAATTAATGGAATTATAATATAGTTTGGTTTAAACATTAATTTCTTTTAACCATTTATTAAAAACGCATTCTTGACTATGCTCTTTCGGAGCTTCTTTTTTCAAAAATTCTACTGCTTCCTTAAATGTTTTTTCCACATAACTAGAGTCAGTATCAATTATATGAATTTCTTTTCTAAAAGGCAATTTTCCTTCAAAAGGATTGTCTTTATCTATAATATAAAAAACTAAAACAGCTTTTTTGGGAGTAGAATAGCCATTTTTTTCTAATAGATATGAATAAATATCCATTTGAAGCTGGAATTTGTCATAAACATCTGGCACTTTTTCGCCTGTTGATTTGTAATCAAAAGGAGCCAATTTTCCGTCTCCAAAATCTAAGACATCGTCTAAAATGCCATATAATAAAGCATTGTTGTGCTCATATTTTAAGCCCTTGCTATTATCTCTCCACTCATTTAATAAGGTCTGATTCTGAAAAAGTTTTGCTGGAATATTATTTGATTCAAGCAATGGATGAAAACCACTTTCCTGCCTGTGTTTGTCAAAGTCCTGTTTTAGAATATTGTCTACTTCAAGATTTAATTGAAAAGGATAAGGAGATGGTCTTACAACTCCCCTATTCTTTTCTAACCAAAAACATAAAGGACATTCAAAATATAAATTTAGCGACTTCGGAGAAATTTTTATCATTAATGTATTTAAGAACTTATTTCTTTTTTTTCCTCTTTTTTATATCCTTATAACTCTCTTCTGCTGCTACTTTTCTATATCTGCAATAGTCACAGTCATCTGCCATTTTTGGAATATCCTTGCTCAAAAGGCATTGATGAAGCTCTTTAATTGTCCCTTCTACCCAAGAATCATCTCCCTCATAGGGAATAACCTTAACATCAAACTCAATTTTCTTATCAAATGCCTTAGTATCAGTTATTCCATTGCAATAAACAAAATATCCAATTTTAGAAACATTGAAATCGTTTTTTCTAAAAAGCCATTGATAAATTTCCATTTGGCGCTTATACGCTATCTGCCAAGGAGCGTCCAAGCTCACCTCTCCGTTTTTAGAAGTTGCTTTATAATCAACAATATGAATCTCTCCTTTTGGATTTACCCAAATGTCATCAATGCCACCCATTATTAAAAGATTGGTTGGCTTATGAATATATTTTATCCCGCTTCTTGTATTCCTCCAGTCGTTCATTCTTTTGTCTTCAAAAGGAATTGCATCTACGCCATATTCTTCCATCAAAGGATGCTTTGATTTTTCCGCTCTATGAATATCAAACTCTTTTTTTAGTAAGCTATCCACTGCATTATTTAAATTAAAAGGAAACCCTGGAGGCCGCGCTATGCCTAAGCGCCTATCTATATAGAAACAGCGAGGACATTGTAAAAACAAATCTATTTTTGAACGACTGATTCTAAAAGGCGTTTTCTTTTTTACATCAAATAATTCTGTTGTTCTTTTAGGGTTGTAATAAAAAGACATAATGACTAATCGCTAAATTGCGAAAGTAAATTATAGAGTTTTTCATTGGTGTTTTCTGCAATTGGCAGAACATATTCTTTAAGTTCGTTTTTCCATCGCGAAATTTTTGGATAATTAATATGGGTCTCTGGAATATATTCCATTGCCCGCATATTGTCTAAAATATCGCAAAGCTTTATCAATCGCAGATTTTTATCTGATTCAGCAATTTCTTTAAACTTTTTCGGCTTATCTCTTAATTTCTCTTCCTCTGTTTCATTTTCTGGCCGTGTCCGTGTCGCTCCTTTTACTAACCTTGCTGTTTCTCGGCCAAACTGACTCTCAATATGTTCTATTGTATATCCGCTATCTTCAACTAAATCGTGCATTAAAGAAGCGCAAAGCATACGATTATCCTGAATTCCCAACTCTTCCACTAAAATCAAAGTAGAACGAAGAGGATGAATAATATATAAGACACCACTATCTCTAAACTGATTCTGATGTCCTTGTTCAGCCCAAAACAACGCCTTCAATGCTCTTGCTTTTTCTTTTTCTGGCAAACTATCTAAAAATCTTATAAATTTTGTTCTTTGATATTCTAAATTAAGAAATTTATCTTCAAGCATATTTTTTAAATTTTACTAATAACCATAACTGGGATAATCATATTCAAGCTGGCCCGAACCCAACGGGTCACTATATTTTGAAAGCTCAAAACCATCTCTCTCGCCATCTCCATCTGTATCTTTATTATTTTTATTAGTCCCGATATAATCCTCTAAACTATCTGACACTCCGTCATTGTCGCTATCAATATATTGTGCCTGTTTGGCCTCTTTAGAAATCACTGTTTTATTAGTAGTATTATCGCCCTGAACAATTATTAAATGATGATTGTAAAGACGACCAATAGTATCATAAGTGCGACCATAAATATTAGAATTTAGTCTTGTTCCCTTGTCATATTTCAGCAGGTTCATTTTGTAAGTCAAAACATAATCCTGATTTTGAATTTTTTGATATTTATAATCTATGCCAGTATAAACATCTGTAGGTATTGCCTTAAGCAACGGTTCCTCTTGATATGTTTTAATATAAGAATCGTCTTTATCTCTCAAGCTGTATCGACTAATCTCAAGTTCTGACAAATTATCAGGATAAGTATCTGTCAAAGAGTAAAAGGCGTTTAGCGCTCCCCTTATAGTGCTTATGTTATCCTTCTGTTTCTCAAAGTAATACTCATCCTCTGACATTCCGCTCATAGACATTACTGCCTCATCATAGCTTATAAAATCCTTTGGAGCATTTATTTTAACTTTCTTATTAATGTCTTTAAGATTAATTTCAGTAGAGAAAACAAGTTGTTTGTTTTCCAGAGATTTAACTTTACTTTGCGGAACAAGAGCAAACCGATAACTTATCTTTAAAGGATAACCTGTTTTTGTTTCTATAAATAAATCAAACTTTCCATTCTTATTAAAATAATTTACAACTGTTATTGTTTGAGGCGCTTCTAAATATCTCAAAGTGTTTTCGCTAAACTTGAGAATGGCCTCGTCCCCAAATTTTTGTTCAAGCTCTGCAGTTAAGGCAGTATAAAATTCAGGAAGCGTATCTGCATTCAAGCCAAGTTCATAATGAAAAACATTTTTGCCGTCCAATTTTTCTATCTTAGCATTATCTTGGCCTAAGAATAAGCCTTGTTCTATGGCAACTTTAAAAAATACCTCTAATTCTTCCATAACTGTTACTCTTGTTTCTGGCTCCTCGTCCATCTTCCTGAAGTATTCAAAAACTTCAAATATAGAATAAGGATCAATCATATCCTGTGGTGTAATTTTTATCCACTCCTCCTTAATAGAAGAAATCTCGCTACCAATAAACATTAAGAGAATGCCTGGAATCTGGTTGAGCCGAAAATATAAAATATCATTTATACGCATAAAATCCGCACTTAACCTTAATATCATATCCTCGTATTCTACTTCTCCGCCAAAGGAAAAGCTGGTATCAGTCATTTCGTCCTGCTCTCTATAGAAAATGCCAGAAGTATTGATGCTTGCTTCAAGATTACCTGGGATATTAGAAAGATATTCCCCTTGGTTTTCAATAAGCAGGACAAAAGCCGGCTTCATTTTATCTGGGTCAAAGGAATAATAGAAAGAATAGGAATAATAACTGTTATTGCTAAAGGTTACCTGCTTCCCGTTAATAACAACTGCATCATAATAGCTCGGACTTATCCAAGATGTTATTAAATCTATTGCTTCCTGGGTTTCAAAAGTGATAGTAATTTCATAGCCGTCGCCATTATCTATCACTTCATATGAATAATCTGTGCCTAAAGGATCTTTTGTCTGAATATTGCCCTGTTTAAATGTGTTAGGATATCTTCCCAAATCATAAAAAGCCGTTTCTAAGCCCGTTCTTAGCTGACTTAAATCAGAAAATCTCTGATAATCTCTTTGAATAGCTGGGCTTTGTATGTTAGAGTAATCAACTTCCAGCGCTTTCATGCCCTCTTCTTTTTTTATTATCTCAAAACCAAAAACAACTTCATAAGAAGCGTTTTTTACTTCTCCAATCTTTTCAAAAACTTGTTCAAATAATTTAATACTGGATTCCTTGCTCGTACCAAATGGCCAAAAATTAGCAAAATAAGAAAAAATCAAATATGCGATTATTAAAAGTAATGCAATTCCAAGAATAATTAAAGGGTTTTTATTAACATTTTTTATCGGATATGTCTGGCTTGCCGAAGCATAAGGTGCACTTGGTGAGGTAGAATGAAAATTATGTTCTTGAGCACTATTAAAATTATCCTCATTAAGATTTTCAATTTTATCGTCCATAATAAAACAAATTAACTATATTTAATTATTTTAACACAAAGAAATAATTATGAAAACTTTCAATCCGTGGAAGTCGGACTTCCACCGATTGCAACCAATAAATCTGCCGAGAAGTGTTCTCGGCAGATTTTAATGTTTTAAGGTTTGTAATACTGCTTATCACCTATTTCTTTGGGAAAATGGGTTTGTTGTGATTTCTTTTCCGGTAAGTCATGGGCATATTCATAGCCCTTGCCATAGCCAATTTTTTTCATCAAATTAGTTACTGCATTTCGCAAATGCAAAGGCACACCAAAAGAGCCCTTTTTGGCATCTTCTTTTGCCTGTAAAAGAGCTGTATAAGAGGCATTGCTTTTTGGCGCAGTAGCAAGATATGTCACTCCATGGGCTAAATTAATCTGTGCTTCAGGAAATCCAACAAACTCCACTGCTCGAGCAATAGCTATGGCTATTTGCACTGCTTGCGGATCTGCATTTCCAATATCTTCAGAAGCAAAAATAACCATTCTTCGGGCAATAAATCTGGGCGCCTCTCCTGATTCAATCATTCTTGCTAACCAATATAATGCGCCATTCGGGTCAGAATCCCGCATACTTTTAATAAAAGCTGAAATCACATTATAGTGTTCTTCTCCTTTTTTATCATAACGAAGAGCATGCTCTTTTAAAATATCAGAGACATCTTCTGCTTTAATTTCTTTTTTCTTAGCGCCTTGTCTATCTTTTAAGTGATTAACTATAAACTCTAAACCATTCAAGGCAACCCTTGCGTCTCCATCGGCAAAATTAGTTAATCTTTCCAATGCCTTATCTTCAAACTTAATTTCTATATTGCCAAAACCCCTTGCCTTATCACTTAAAGCTCTTAAAATAATCTGCTTTATTGCTTCTGCTGATAACGGCTTTAATATATAAACAGCAGAGCGGGACAAAAGAGGCGAAATAACCTCAAAAGAAGGGTTTTCCGTTGTGGCTCCGATTAAAATAACAATGCCCTCTTCTACATGAGGGAGCAAAGCGTCTTGTTGCGCTTTATTAAATCTATGAATTTCATCAATAAAAAGAATTGTCCTCCGATTTTCAAACTTCAAACTCTCTCTTGCTTTTTCAATTGATTTTCTGACCTCATTTATTCCAGTAGTAACAGCGGAAAACTTGGCAAAATGCGCTTTTGTTTTATTTGCAATAATTCTTGCCAAAGTGGTCTTACCGCTTCCAGGAGGACCCCAAAAAATTAAAGAAGTTAAGTTGTCATTCTCAATCGCCCTATACAAAGGACTATTCTTTCCAACTAATTCTTCTTGTCCGAAGAAATATTCAAAATCCTCTGGCCTCATTCTGTCAGCTAAAGGAGCTCCTTTTCTCAAGTGTTCTTCAAAGTTTTTATCAAACAAATCATCCATAACATCAGCTTATCTCTAAAACCTAATTTTTTCAAGAAAAAAACCGCCAAAGCGGGATATATTAATCATTAACTATCAATAATTTCTTCTTTTGTGTTCTCAATGACCAATTATTTTTTCTTTTCTTTTTCTTCTTATCTTTAATGATCAGTTCTCCCCCAATGCTCTGTTATAATTATCTTAAACCAAGGAGTGTAAATGTTTGGATTTATAATTATATCTTTTTTTATGTCTTCTAAACCCATAAATTTGAAATCCCCTACTTCTTTTGCATTGGGCACAACTTCTTTATCATATTTTCCAACAAAAACATGATCAATTTCATTTTCTATCAAACCATTATCAAACTCTGCCCTATAATGAAAAACAAATTTTTCTTTTAATCCACAATCAAAGCCCATTTCCTCTTGCAACCTCCTATGAGCTGCTTCGTTTATTTCCTCATTCGGCTCCGGATGACCACAGCACGAATTAGTCCATAAACCCCCACAATGATACTTTCCATCAGCTCTCTTCTGGAGCAATAGCTCTTCTTTCGAATTAAAGACCAAAATAGAAAAACAGCGATGCAATAAACCATCTCTGTGGGTTTTCATTTTTTCTTCTACGCCTATCTGCTCATCATTCTCATTTACAAGAATAATTTTTTTATTTTCCAAATCTTCTTTTTCTTTCATCATATTCTTTTAATGCCTTATCTAAATCGTGTTCAGTAAACTCTGGCCAGTGTTTATCAGAAAAATAAAGTTCTGCATAAGCTGCTTGCCAAATAAGAAAATTAGAAATTCGTTTTTCCTTGCCTGTTCTAATTATTAAATCAGGGTCTGGCAGGCCTTGAGTCCATAGATTCTTTGAAATCAAGTCCTCTGTTATTTTCTTTTCTCCAATCTTTTTAATTGCTTCTATTATGTCTGCCCTGCCCCCATAAGATAAACAAATATTTAAAATAAATTTAGTATTATCTTTAGTTAGGTCCTCTATTTCTTGTATTTTCTTTTGAAGCTGTTTAGAAAATCTATATTTCTGTCCCAAAACATTTATTTTTACCTTTTCTTTCATTAACTCATCAATTCTTTCTTTTCTAAAAACACTTAGAAAAATTTTCATTAAATAATCCTTTTCTTTTTTTGAGCGATTCCAGTTCTCTGTCGAAAAAGCAAAAACAGTTAAAATCTTAATGCCTTTTTTCTGGCAATACCTGGCTATTTTTTCAAATGTTTCAAACCCCTTTTGATGGCCTGCCAAAGAACCCAATCCTTTATCCTTAGCCCACCTGCGATTGCCATCCATTATTATTCCAATATGGTATGGAAGATTCATGCTTAAATTCTAAATCTTTTGAATAATTAAATTTACAAAAAAGCCATCCCAGCGAAAAGGATAGCAAACAAGCTAAGAAAATAACTAAAAATAAAAAGATAGTTTCTTTGTGCTTATTGACTTTTTCTTTAATTTTTGTTAAATTCATAGAAGTCGTTAACGAAAGTGAGCTAAGCGATGCTTGAGTTTACGAATTCTTGACCCCGCCCTTTCTAACTCTCGAAAACCATTTAATGTTTATTTGGTTAGCAACGGGTCTGTAGAAGTCGCTAAATTTCGAGCTTTAGAAAGAGCGGGGTATAAGAATCTGTAATGCTCGCCGCCCATTGGGCGAACTCGCTAACATATTCTAATACATGTCAAAAACAAAAGCAGCAGGAACAAGTAAATTAGGCAGAGATTCAAACCCCCAATATTTAGGGGTCAAGCTTTATGCTGGACAAACAGCTAATCCTGGAATGATTATTATCAAGCAAAGAGGCACTAAATTTCTGCCAGGTAAAAATGTCAAACGCGGTAGAGATGACACTCTTTACGCTATGCAAAAGGGAATAATCAAATTCACTGAAAAACGAATAAAAAAGTTTGACGGAAACCAAAGAAGAGCAAAAATTGTTTCAGTTGAATAACGATTTATTCTTCTGTTTTTTCTTTCTTCTCTGTATCTGGCTCTGACTCAATGATTAGAGTAATGCTCGCTTCTAAATGATGTTCTAATTCTATTTTTATTGGAAATTCTCCTAACTGTTTTATTGGTTTATCTAGGGCAATCTGCTCTTTTTTTATGTCAAAATCAAGCTCTTTTAATTTCTCAGCAATTTTTGCTCTGCTCACTGCCTCAAAAAGCTGGTCCTTTTTTCCTATCTTAACTATAAATTCTATTTCTTGACCATCTAATTTAGAAGCCAATGACTGGGCTTTTTTTAGTTCTTCTTCTGCCCCTATGGCCTGTTGTTCTTTCATATTCTCAAGTCCTAATAGAGATTTCTTATCAGCTATTTTCGCTAATCCTTTTGGAATTAAAAAATTTCTGACATAACCGTCTTTCACATTTTTAACTTGATTTTTCCTGCCAATATTCTCAATGTCTTTTAATAATATCACTTTCATAATTACATATTTTTTAATTCTTCAATTGCCCTTTCCATTTGCGGGTCTTTCTCATTAAGATAATCATCTTCTGTTAATTCTACATCAATATCTGGAATTAATCCTTTATTATCTATCAAATTGCCATCTGGTGTCAACCAATGAGCAATAGTTATCTTTAAAAGCGATCCTCCTCTTAGGTCAACTGGCTCCTGAACCGAGCCCTTGCCAAAACTTTTTTCTCCTATTAGCTTTACATCATCTCTATTTTCTCGCAAAGCAGCTGCTAAAATTTCTGCTCCTGAGGCCGTGCCACCATTCATTAAAATAACTATAGGATAATTGATAAAGGCCTCATTGCCAACAGCTAAATATTCCTCTTTTTCCTCGCCTTCGCCCTTGTCTTCAGTTGTAACAATCTTTCCTTTTTCTATAAACCAACCAGCAATATTCTGTGCCTGGTTTAAAAGTCCACCAGGATTATTGCGCAAGTCCAAAATAATCTTTTTTGTATTGCTATGGATAAGAACTCCAACTTTTTTCTGAAATTCATTAGTGAGCACAGAAGAAAACTGATATATCTTGATTACAGCGATATCATTTTCTAAAAATTCTACTTCCATGCTTGGAATTACAATTTCTGCTCTAATAATAGAAAATATTTTTGCTTCATCCCAGCCCTTTCTTAGAATAGAAAGATTAACTTGGGTGCCACCTTCCCCTCTTATCATTTTTACTGCTTGGTCAACGCTAATGTCTTTAGCAAAAACATCTTCTATCATAACAATTTCATCGCCAGGCAAAATTCCAGCTGCTTTAGCAGGAGTTCCTTCTAAAGGCGCCACAACTATTAAAGAGCCATCTTTAACTGTTATTTCCATTCCAACACCCTCAAAAGAACCAGAGATGTCATCTTTAAAGGTCTTTGTGTCTGCTGGTTTGAAAAACACGGTGTAGGGGTCTCCTAAACTTTCTGCCAAGCCCTTAGCTGCTCCGTAAATCATTTGTTGATGATCCAACTGACCAATATATTTATTTTCTAACTTATTCCAAACATCCCAAAGCAAACTAACATCTGCTTCAGTTACCAACTCATTAGGAGGTCCTGGAATTTGTTTATACCCTTGGTAAAAACCAAAGACAAAAGTCACTCCGCTCCAAACAAGCACTATAAATATTAATAAAATTTTAAAAATAAAACTTTTTTTCATTATTTTCTTTCAGGCATAAGTTTAAGGATTTTTTTTCCAAATTTATCTATCACCCCTTGGATATGAAAAAATCCAAAGACAATTAATCCAATAAAGGCCAAAGTTAAGCTAACGCCCCTGAATATCAAGCTTAAGGCTACTCCAGTATGGGCGCCCATTGCAAATGTCTCAAAAACAAATGCCTGTGTTATCTCTAAAGTTCCTAAAGAAGCTGGAAAAGGAATCATTGCTGAAAGGTCTGTCATACTCCTTATAACTAACAGACGAGGAATAGTCAATACGCTACCCATAAAAAATATTATTAACCAAAAAAGGGTTAATATCAAACCAACCTCTACAAAAGTAAGCAAGACCGGTTTTAGGATAAAGATTCTTGGCTGACGGAAAAAAGTTATCATTTCGCGTTCTATTTGCTCAAATCTATTTTGCATATCTTTTATTTTCTTTATCTTATTTAAATACAAAACCCTGAACATTGATATAAAAAATCCCTCTTCTTTAGAAACTTTTTTTATGCTTTTTATTAAAAAAAGAAAAAGAATAATTAGAAATAAAAATGTCGTAGTTATTATAATGCCAGTTAGGCGAGATAAGTTGAGATAAAACAAAAGCACAAATACGCCAGTAAAAAAGAAAAAACAAGACGATAGTATCTGCATCAACTTATCCACAATAATTGAAGCAATTAAACGATTATTTTGTTTTTCATCTTCGCTTTTTAAGAGATAAAACCTTGCTGGTTCTCCGCCCAATAATGCTGCAGGAGTAACATAGCTTAAGCTGAAGCCCACTAACCGAATTAAAAATAATTTCCAAAATTTTGGCACTGGCACTCCTATGCCTCTCATTATAATCCGCCACCTGAAAGAACCCATAAGGATAAAGGCAGATACTAACATCAAGAGAAGAAGCGCAAGCTGGCTAAAAGAAAACATAAAAACCGCGTCTCTAACGGCCTCAATTCCCACCTTTTTTAGGGTAAAAATAAAAAGCAGGACGCCTAATAACAGAAAAATTAAAATAATTGTGCTTTTCCGCATATCCTATACTTTACTCCAAAAACCCAAATCAAGCAATGAGAATTATCAACATTTTTCTTGAATAATAAATAACCTTTTGCTAATATATTATTGTATTATTAAAATAAAAGATATGTCTAAAATAATCAAAATCGTAATTTCTATCATTATTGCGATTACTTTGTTATTAATCGCTTATTTTGTTTTTCAATCCAATGAAAATGGAAATAAAGATACAGATAATGAGACAAATGGGATGGAAGAATACAGCATAATTTATACTGATGGGCAAAGTAACTTTACTCTTTCTCTACCCAAAACTTGGGAAAATTATTATACAGTAGAAACAAAAATAGAAGAGGAAATTCCATCTACAATCTTTAATTATTTGGCAGAGAATAGCACACAAGCCCTGCTTTTGATTGTTAGAGCATATCCTGCTTCTACTAATATTTTCGCAATTACTAGCACGCCTAACACTGAAATTATTGCTCAGACAATGGAATCAATTTTCACCCTGTCACAACCCTTAGATGTAGCTTTTGAACAAGACGGACCGGATTTCCAACGCTACTTAGAAATGGTTGAGCAAATAAATGAAGTAGCTCAATCTATTAAGCCAAATGCAGAAATTTATACTCTTAACCAGGCGATTTATGAACAAGACAGTAATGGGCGAAGGCATATAGATGTGATTTATCCTGAAATCAAAAATGGAAAAAGCTTTGCAGATATTAATCAGATTATTAAAGAAGAAATGGAAAAATTTGTTTCTATTTTCAAACAAAATCTTGAAGAGTGGGGCGATGTTTATATACCAGAAGGAGCTTATAGCGCTTTATATATAAACTATCAACTTAAATCGCTGGATAATGATTTAGCAAGCATATATTTTACAATCTCTGAAAATCTTGCTGGTGCTGCGCATCCTAATAACTATAATGACTCGTTAAGTTTTGACTTGCAAACAAATAAAAAGATTGAGCTAAATGATTTATTTAAAAATGAAGAGCAAGAATATTTGGCCCGTTTATCAGAATTAGTGCGCGCTGATTTAAAATCCCAATTTGCTCAAAGAGATATGAATACAGAAGAATCAACTCTCCAATCAGGCACAGAGCCAAAAGCAGAAAACTTCCAGAATTTTAATATAACCACACAAGGAATTGTCTTCAATTTTGGCGCTTATCAAATAGCTGCTTACGCGGCCGGCGAATTCTATTCTCTAATCCCCTACACCCAATTACAAGACATTCTTCAAGAAAAATTTATCCAATAGCCAACACACTCTAAATCGGGGGGAAGTCCGACTTCCCCCCGATTCGGACTTCCCCGAGTTAATGTTATTTCCAAAAAGAAATAGTCCTGGATGCTTATGCGCAACCAGGACTATCACTGTCTGCTTTTTCATTTTCTTGAAAAAACCTTTCGGATCAACTCTTTTTGGTTTCGGACATGGCCTAAAATGCTTAATCCTCCTAAGAGGACAGCCACTATCGTCAAACTGACAATGGTTTGAGTAAGCCAGTTCCATCCTTGGTACCAGAACGCGGGAAAGACGAGCAGGAAGAAAGCAATAAGACACTGACTTCCAAACTTGAGCTTACCAAACCAGTTTGACCCTAGCTTTTGTCCGATTTTCTCCCGATAACAGAAACCAGCTATTCCTAGAGTGACTAATGCCAGCTCTACCAGCAAAACTGGGATAAATATCCGCCATAGCCAGAAATCCAAAAATACTATTCTGGATATGAATGCCGAAGCAATAAGGATCTTATCTGCGATAGGATCCAACACTTTACCAAGGTCTGAAATGATGCCGTTTCTCCTGGCAACCCAGCCGTCAATACCGTCAGTCAGCGCTGCGACTGCAAAGACCAAAATTGTCCCCACCAGATTGCCATTCAATATGAAATAAAACAAAGGAACGGCCAGCGCAATGCGGAGCAGGGTAACATAATTGGCCTTTCCTTGAGGCCAAGCAAGCTGTTTTAGCATCTCCATCGGTTCTGCCCTCCTATTTGGCTATGAAAAAGCCTGTAAAAGTACAAAGTAAGCTCTCTACGCTTACTTCTTTAGTTTATGAATTTCACAAAAAAAATCAAGCCCAAGCTTGAAATTTTTATTTATTCTTGGCTTAACTCGGGGAAGTCCGACTTCCCCGAGTTAATTATTCGGAGGTTGAACCTCCAAACATCTTTAAAATCAATTAAAAAGGAATTTCTTCAATGTCTATATATTCCACTCTATGGTCTTCGTCCTGATCCTCATCATCCTCTTCCTCGTTATTTTCGTGGTCGTAAGGTTGATTCTTGTCTGTGCTTTTTAATACAAAGTCCTCTTGAATTTCTCTTTTTTTCTTTATTCCCATTTTTTCTAAGTTTTTTTCTGTTTTTTTAGATAATTTTCTTAAAGATTTATCTAATTCAATAGCATCTTCGCTTACTTGGAAAGATAGATCATTTATGCCTAACAATTTTATCCCAGAAAAAGACCTTACCCTTGAAAGAGCAACATACCCCATTCCATAATCAAACGCCCTGCTTAAATCAATTTCAGCCATATCTAATGTCATGCCTTGGCATTTATGAATTGTAATGGCCCAAGCCAATCTCAAAGGAATTTGAGTAATCCTGGCTAACTCATGTTCGTCTTCTTTTAATTCCCAGCTAAGAGGACGCGCTGTAATCCTGTTCCCTGAAATAGTTTCTATTATTGGGTAACTATCTTTATTGAATCCAACAACCTCTCCCATTGTTCCGTTTACATATCCTTTCTCAAAATTATTCTTAACAAACATAACAATAGCTTTCTTTTTTAAAACTAATTTTTCTGGAGCCAAACATCCATTTTTCAAACTATTAACAAGTTTCTCCTGCCCAATAAAAGTCATAGAATAACTCTTCTGTTTGCCCTTAATCTTGGCTAATTCAAAACTATTAATTGCATTAACATCATTATTATGAGTTAAGAGCTTAGCTGGCTTAATAAAATTCTTGGTCATGCTATCCTTTCTTCCAAGTAACATTTTTTTATTTGCAGGACTAACTTTATTTTTTCTTATCTCATTTAAAAGTTTAATAAAATTATCGTCTTTTTGCCTGTATTGGCAATCGCCCAAATAACAAACATTAATTCCCATTTCTGACCAAGCATCCGAACTACTGACAAAATATGTTTCTTGTCCGCCCCTTGCTACTGGACGCAATTGGAAAAAATCCCCAGATAAAACAACCTGCAGCCCACCGAAAGGAGCAGGGTTATTCCTAACTTTCATACAAATTTTATTTACCAAATCTAACTGATGGGCATGTAGCATTGAGACCTCGTCTATAATAAGAACCTTGGTTGAAAGTATTCTTTTTCTAAATTGAGGACTGTATAATAATTTCCTCATATCTTGGCTTGATAATTCGTCTTTAATGCCAAAACCAGACCAAGAATGAATTGTTCTTCCATTAAGATGAGTAGAAGCGATTCCTGTAGAAGCAGTAACCCCCACTTTAATATTTTGCTGGCTTAAATACTCTATATACTTATTCAACAAAAAGGTCTTACCGCTTCCGGCAGGACCAGTCAAAAAAATATTATAGCCAAGCTTTAATATGTCTAATGCTTCAGATTGCGTCATAATCAAATTTTAATTTCAAATCTTCTCTCGTGCACACCCTAACTCGGGGGGAAGTCGGACTTCCCCCCGATTAATAGTGAATGGGTTTTAATTTCTTCAATCTTGCTCTATCTCGTTTTTATCATCTTCATCAATATCTATTTCTTTCTTTATCTCTTCAAATTCATTTTCTATTTCTGTTAATCTTTTCTTACTATTTTTGATAAGACCAGCAGCTTCCTTCACTTTGTTTAATCCCTGCTCAACATCAACATCCGCCTGACTTTCAAACCAATCAACTATTTCTGAAAGTCGTTTTAAATCTGTCGCAAGATTTAGTTTTTTTGTTTCTTCTTTAATCATATTTTTTTATTTATTTTTTTGACCTTTGATTCAATAAATCCATCAAAAACCTGAACTTCTATTTCATCCCCTATTTTAACATCCTTTGTATTTTTAATAAGAGAATTTTTGTGTTTAGTTATACTATAGCCAAGCTTAAGCTGTCTTTCTGGATTATAGGAACTAATAATTCTATTGCTATTAAAAATCTTATCATTAATATCATTAAAACCAAAAGTAAAACTTTTTAAAATTGATTTAGAAATATTGAAAATATCTTTCCTCTTCAATGTGAGTTGATTACTAATAAGCGAGAGAAAGGTTTTTAGCTTGTTCTCTATTTCTATATATCCACTCAAAATTGAACCAAAGCCCTGCCTTACTCTATAATAAAATCCGTTTAAAATGTTTTTAATTTCTGATAAGTCTTTGCTATATAAATTTAAGATATTTCTCTCGCATTTTTCTAATTTAGATTCTGCTTGCTCCCATGATTCGCTTAAACAATTTGCTGCTGCTGTGGGAGTAGAAACCATAACATCTGCAGCTAATGACATAAGCGGTATATTCTTTTCATGACCTATTCCAGCAATCACAGGAACTGGAAAATTTACCACTTGTCTAATTATTTCTTCATTGTTAAACGCAAGCATAGATTCAAGAGAGCCACCACCACGCATAATTACCAATACCTCTATCTCCTGTCTTTTAAATGAGTTTATCGCTCGCAATATATCTTCTACTGCATCCTGCCCCTCAACTCTAGAATCATACATTTTAATTTTAAAACCAAACTTACCAAGATTAGTTGTAAAATCATGTATCACAGCTCCTGTTTTAGATGTGATAACGCCTACAAATTGCGGATATTCTGGTATTAGCCGTTTCCTTTCTTTCTCAAACACTCCTTCTTGTGTGAGCTTTTTCTTCAGTTTCTCATATTCTTCTTTCAATATCCCCTCTCCAGCGTATTCAATTATTTCCGCCACAAATTTAAAACCATATCTTAAATGAACATTAGGGCATCCAGAGGCAATGATTTCAACTCCTTGTTTTAATTCAACACCATAAAGATCGTATTTCGGTTTCCAAATTACACATTGAATTATGCTCCCATCTTTTTTATCTTTGAGAACAAAATAAGCATGTCCAGTAGGACCAAAATTAATCTCGCTCACCTCCCCAATAATTTTTGCACGACAACTCTTGAGCGCTATATTAAGTCGCCCCAAATATTCGGAAACTGAAAAAATCTTTTCATCTTTTTCTGAAATATTTTGTTGAATTTTATCAATCGCCATACTTTTATTCTACCAAAAAACCGCCATTTTGGCGATTTTTTGTTTTTATTTAGATGTCAAACATCTACGCTTCAAATAAATTAACTGGAAATATTATCCATAATGTCCTGGGGTTTATGAATTTTTGGATCAACCACAAAATCAGGTTTTACATGAACAAAATTATTATGATGACCCTTTCCAGTGAGCATAAGAATAATGCGACTTTCTTTGGGAATTTCTCCTGAAATAATCTTCTTAATCATTCCAGTAAAACCAATGAAAGCAGAATTTTCTGTATCACTTAAGCGATATCCCATTGCTTCTATCTCTTTTCTAATCCCATATTCTTCAATTATCTTTCCAACTTCTTCTGGCTCAACCATACAAAACATACCCTTACTATCTTTTAGCATTTTTCTAAGATGAGGATAATATTTCCTGATATTGGTTGTCCATAAAGTCGGTTCAAATAAAGCGTGGTCAGGAAAAAATGGGGTTGCTACATCCTCTCCCACTTGTTTTAAATCGTGCTCCCAAGCATAATGGATAGGAGCAAATTCTGATATTTCAACACCAAAAATTTTTGGTGATTTAATCTTCCCGTTTGTCCATTTTTCTAATCGTTTCATTCCATAGAAAAATCCAATCGCACCCATACCTGCAGATATAGTTTGAATATAATAATCAAATCCACCCCCTCTAAGCAGTTCTTTCTCTGGCAAATTACCACTAAGAAGCGCTTCTCCTGTTTCATATCCCATCATTGCGTTTGCCTCGCATCTTTCAAAGAAAGGGGAAACCTTAGGAAAATTAAAATGCTTAGCAAAATCAGCTGCTACTGTTTTAATATCAATGGGGTGCCCTTTAACAGCAATAATTCTATTCTTTGGTTTTTTAGGAGGCATTAATGTCTTGTAACAACTAGATTCCGGAATAAAACACCAAGACGAAATATCTGCTAATCCTGCATAATGAGTAATTGCAACAGCAGTATTCCCAGTTGACTGCATTACTATATTATCTTGGCCATATTGACGACTTAAAGAAACAACATAAGACGCTTCTCTGTCCTTAAATGTTCCAGTAGGATTTACAATCTCAAGCTTAATCCATAAATGAACGCCCAATTTTTTGCTTGCCTCTTTCATATAAACAATTGGAGTATTCCCTTCTCCATTAGAAACAACCGATTCTGCCTTAACTGTAGTAAACTTACGATATCTCCACATATTCTTCTCGTTTTCAATAATTGAATCAAGAAAATTTACATTTCCAATAATCACATTATTTAAATCACTATCGCAAATTTCGCATTTATCAATCCTGACTGAAGAATACTGACGCTTGCAATCGGGATTCATGCATTCAAGAACAATCATAGACGGCGTGCTCATTATTATTTTCGGGTCTATCTCATCCTTGTTAATGCTTTTATTATCAATAACAATATTGGCTTTTTCAATTGGATTACATTTTTGAACATAGTTATTATACGAGGACTCATACACATCTTCATAAAGAGCCTTTGTCTCTTCTTGAGGTCTAAATACTTTTATTTCGTCGCGCACCATGGCTCGCTTTTTAGAACCCTCTATATCGCCAGATACATATATTCTCATATCCCAATCCTCTTTTCCAGCCAAAGATGCATAAACGCCCTCAATAAGTAATATAGAATTATCTGTTATATGAGTTCTAAATTTTCCTTTTGTGTCTCCTGTTTCATTAAATTGATAACAGTTTTCAATAATCGCTTTCCCGTCCATAGAAGCAATGTTTAAAAGTGCCTGCTTAGAGTGTCCCTGCCTCCAATGCATTGGTTCTGGATTCTGATTTAATGAATTAAAATAATTATGCTCAATTCCCTGTTCTTTTGATAAATATGCCTCATCTTTCCATCTGGCTCTTTCTGTTCTGTCTGTCCATGAAAAATCCAAAGGAATCACAACAGATTCTGTTCCCATTGCAACCAATCTTTCTTCTATTTTTTGAGTAATAAATGTCTTGCCACTGCCATGATATCCTTCTATCAATATCCATATTTTGCCTTGTTTTTTAGCGCGAATATTATAAATCTTCTCTGCAATAATTGTATATATGTCATGGGCTTTTTTTACAACCTTTGTTTTCAATGCTTGAGCATTGATATGCATCTCATCCAATCCTGAATCCCCTTTTCCAAAAAAAGCACTACCTGCGACAAGAATATTCGCTCCTATTTCAAAACATTTCTGACTCAATATTCCCGGCTTTACTCCTCCATCTATCATAATCTCATAAGAAAAACTTTTTTCTTTTCTTAATTCAGCAAGTTTTCGAACATTATTCAAAATGTGATATGCCATTGTTTGTCCGCCGACACAGGGATATACTCCACATTGTGAAATTAAATCTATCAAATTTGGATTGGCTACAATAAAATCAATAACTTTTCCTATATCAACATCAGGCCTAAGTGCTAGTCCTGTTTTAATCCCATTGTTTTTGATAAAACTAATTCTATCAAGAAGAATTTTTTTGTCATTAAAGGCCTCCCAATGAATAGCAAGATAATCTGGTTTAACGCTTATCCATTCTTGAATTAAGGACTCGCTTGGTTCCATATCCATAATGTGCACATCTATTGGCACAACCAAGCTTCTTTTTTCACCCGCTTGTTTAATTTCGCTTAAAAGGTTTGGCGTAAAAAAAGAGCTCGTATCATCTGAGCTCTCTTCTATTATTTTTGTTGCCTTGCCATCACTTTTTGCCACATCAAAATGTATAATATCAGCATTAGCCATAATGGCTAAAATGCTTTGGTCAACAATTTTTTCAGGAAATTTTTTAATAGCTAATATTGAAGCACTAATTTTGCGTGAAAATTGATAAGTCATAATAAAATATATTTTTTATTTTATACTATTTTCAGAATATATCTAACCAAGAACAAGGTCAAGCCCATATGTTGAAAAACACTTTAATAACGCTCTATAATTTTTAAAACCGCCATTTTGGCGATTTTTTGTTCTAAAGACTTAAATTTTAATTAAAAAAATTTTGGAATACCCTGTTTTTATTTAACTCCGAGCATTTTTCCAGCAAGAAATCCATGTAAAGTTGTTTTCTTAATAATAACCATTGGCAATTGTAATAAAAACATATTTATTAAAAATAAGTCTAAGGGGAAATAAAAATAAAATAACAAAGTCGAAAAACTTAAAGTATATAAAACAATAAAGACGAACTGATTTAAAAAAGGATAATCTTCTTTCCACCTGAAGCCCAATATAACCATCCCTGGGCACCTATTATTATTGAATAATAAAAAAATTAGATTATATGTAAAAAAGATTAATATTAAAAGCAATTTCCAGTTAATATTTACCAAAAACGACAATGGAATAAAAATTATTACTACAAAAAAAATATTAATGATTGAAGCAAAGAGTTTGTCAAACCAATTAGTAAAATTTTCTGCCACAAATTTAAATTAAAAAATTAATTCCCAAACCAACCCCCCTCAACTTTTTGTTTTCATGTAGATATTAAACACCTACGCTTAAATTTAAAAATCAATCTTGAGTGTTGGTTCTTCTATATTGTCTGAATCTTCCTCGCTGCCTCCAGAGTCTATCAAATCCTCTCCAATAGAGTAAATGAGTCCTTTTCCTGCATTATATCTTATCGCTTTCCCGTCAAAAGGATCTTTATATACTTCAATAATATATTCTGGTACTAAATCTCCCAAATTAGATGGCAACACTCCTGTCTCATTTTTATATGCTTTCATGGCCATTAAAAGCTGCGTTCCTTTTAGTAAAAATTCTTCTTGACAAGAATGAGCCCAAGTGCTATTTATGCTTATTAACATAATATCGCGCATTATTTTTCCGACAAAATTCTCTGTAAAAAACATTTTAAATCCTGATGAAGGCGTTAGCATTATACATTGAAGTGGAAATTCCATCTCATTATAATTTTTATCAACATTCGCTACTAAAAGTCGGAAATTATCAACAAACATTTCTTTAGTTTTATTGGGTTTATAAAAATAATTTAATTTTAATAATAGATATTCATTGAAAGAAAACTCTTCCATACCCAATATCTCTAAATCTTCTTCTGGTGCATCGCCGGCATAAACTGCGTCAATTTTTTCTTTTGTGTTTATGAGCGCTATATACTCCATCTTTAAGGCTGTTTGAAGCGCTTTTTTACTATCAGAAAATTCGTCTAAAACCTCTATATAACTCCTTAATTCTTCGGCCGTCAAAATAGAATCAGACACTATTGTTCTTAGACATATAAGTCCTTGCTTTTTGATAAAATTTCCTGTTAAGTATGCTATTAAAAGCCTTGAATCTTCTACCATATCTCCAAATTTTATTGTTTGAATACATTGTTCTATTGCTTCCCCCTCGCTCCCCTGCTCAAAAAGATAATATGCCTTAATAGAGTTTAATCTGGCAATATCTGGAAACCCCCTTAAAGAGAACATGGGAGTTATCATTGAAACTGTCTTTGGATCTTCCCAGCCGGGAATAATGAATTGATTTTTTGTTAATCCTGTCTGAAAATAATCAAAGGTTTCTTGGTTTTCCCTTATGAGCGTTTCAACAAAATCAGAATCCCAATTTTTTCCTTTTGACATATCTATAAAGAGCTCATATTTTTCATTCGGCACATTTAAGCGTTCTGCTGCTTGGCTAAAACTATAATCAGCGTTATCTTCTGCTGAAATCTCTATTTTCGGAAGCCATAAATCACTATCATCTGGAGGAGGACAATCCCTGTTGAAAAATAAATTTAACATTATAAAGACAAATAGCAAACCCATAAACGCTAATCCTATAAACCATGGAATTGCATATCTGGCTTTCCGACCAAAAGAAGCTTTTTCATAATGTTGTTCTCCTTTAATATTTTTCAGTTCTTTATAAATTAGAGTTAAATAAATGAAAAAGAATGGGAGAAAAAATAACTGGAAGAAATATGCTGAAACAAGCTCTACTCTGCTTATTGATTCTGCGCCCGTGAAAAGCAAACCAAAAATCATTCCTATAATTATGATTATTAAAAATAAAATTGAAAATCTTCCTAATATTTTCCAAAAATTATTGTGCATTAATTCTTTGCTTCTAAATAAGGCCTCAAACCCTTTTCTGCCTTCAAAAATTACGACAAAAACAGATAGGCTAAACCATATTAAAAACAAAAATCCAGGAATAATGAAAAGTAAAAATCCTCCAGAAATAATAATAATGAATAAAAGATATACCCATATGTATGAAAGGAACATTTTCCATCCTCTCTGGTAAGATTCTTTTACGCCTATATCATCTTTGATGCTATAGATTAAGGAAGGCCAGGCCCAAAACCAAAGAAAGACAGAGCCGAAATAAGAAATTGCCCCGGCTACTGAAAACCAAATAGAATATACTATGTCAGTATTTCCTAATAAATAAATGACAATATCAAAAAATAATAAAAATCCCACTGGGATTATTAATATGCCTAAAAAAGTTTTGATTCTTTTTTTATAAATCCACCAGCTTTCTTTTAAAAGCTCAAAAACACTCTGAAAACCTTCTTCCTTTGGAATTCTATCTTGATAAAAATTTGCCTGATCCGGGGAAGCATAATAAGATTTTTGTTCTTCCATAAATTTTATTTAATTACTCTATTATACAAAAAAATCGCTATTTTGGCGATTTTTATTTTACAAATTAATCATACACAAATTTTATTTATAAATTCCCTGTCTGTGACCGATATCAATGACAAAAACAATAAGTTCCATCTTTTTTATGATGTAAATAATTCTATACGGCCAAATATGAATAGAGTATTGGTCTTTTCTTTTCCCGAATAATTTTTTTCCGGAGAAAGGATCCATGACGATCGCGTCTAACGCCATTATTATCCGCACTCTATAATTTTCCGGAATTTTATTGAGATTTTTTCTTGCCTTTGGCTTTATTTGTAGAACGAATACCATATTTTTTCTTTGGTTTTTCCGCTACGGCAAAATCCCAATCTTTTTTTAAATCTTTGAGAGTTGGCCATTTTTTATATTCTCCCGTTCTAAATGCTTCTTCTGTCTCAGCAATATCCTTGTCCAAGTCAGGGAAAATTCTCTCTACTTCCATGGTTTCAACCATTGATTCATATTCTTCTGCAGACACAATAACCGCCTTTGGCTTGCCATTAGAAGTTAAAGTATAAACCTTGTTTGGCGCCTGCACATCATCAGTAATTTCAAAAATTCTGTTTCTTGCTTCGGATATTGATATTATATTTTTCATTTTTATGTTCATATTTTTATGTTATCTATTATATGTACATAATAGTGTACATAGTAAACGCTGTCAAGCTATAATAATCCTTTGTCTTCAAAACTCAAAAATCCATCTTCCATAATTTAAAATGGCTTATCAATTTTTAATTCCCAAACCAACTCCTCAACTTTTCTTTTTTGTGTAGATGTTTAACATCTACGCCTTACATTTTTTTATCCACATCAAACTATTGACAGAATGTCTTGATTTGATATGCTAATAATGTCTTTCGGTTCTGCTAAAGAACCGTTAGGGTTATACATCCAAGGGCTACCCTCTTAATTGAGGGTAGCTTTATTTTTTTATGCGATATTTTAAATCTTTGCCCCAAAGCTCGTTTATATTCTTCAAATCAAAATAGCCGTTACTGCCAGTTTTTAATTCATGAGAAATATTATCTTTTGACGAAAAAATATAAACTTTTTTGCCACAATTTCTCAAATAATTCACTAATGCTAAAAAATCAGCATCACCGCTAAATAAAACAGCTATATTGTATTCGTTCATATTATGCAGGGCGTCAATAGTTATCTCGACATCCATATTCCCTTTTTCTATAATAGATTCTCCGTCGTTACCAATAATAGAAATTCTTTTTAATTCTTTTTTTCTTACGGTAAAGCCAAGTCCTTTCTTAAGATATGTATAGAATTTGTGCTTTCCATCCAAATCATAATCTCTTGTCCCAACTTTTGGATAAGCATCATAATAAAAAATTTCAACATTGTCAGCATTAAAGTTATCCCTAAAGTAATTTTTAAGTTTTTTGTATTCAATAAACCTTCTTACCGACTTTACGGCATTCCAAACATTCGAAGCATCAATAAAAATATAAATTGAATTGTTCTTTTTTATTTTTTCCATATTTGCTAAATAATCAATTTAAATTAAAAAATTAAATTCCCAAATTAAGCCCTCTTCAACTTTTTGTTTTTCGTGTAGATGTCAAACATCTACATCTTAACTGTTTTTACTGTTAGCTTTGTCCGATTTACGAACTCGGACAGAATTAATCGGACAAAATTTCATAAAAAGTAACCTTATATAAAAATATTTATATGTAAAGTTTATCGCTTAACTTTACATATATCAAGTTATATAAAAAGTTGGGATTATATTCTAATTTTAAATTTTTTTCATCCCAAACCAACCTCTTGACTTTTTGTTTTTGTGTAGATATCAAACAGCTACTTAAAATAATTATTGACAGCGTCTTCTAACTGCTCAATAAATATCTGTTTAAAATAAGAAATATTATTTATTTCATAAAATAATAAAACGGCTTTTTTGTATTCCTCAACATCTACAATTCTATAAGAAAGCGGTATTGAATTATGTGCCAACAAAATAGCATTGGAAATCATGCGAGAGGCTCTTTTGTTTCCATCTTCAAAAATTTGGATATAAGAGATAAGAATCAACACTAAAAAAACTTTTTCAAAAATAAATTCTTTTTTATTAATTAGGGCTACCATCTCTTGCATAACATCTTTAATCTGATGGCTATTATCCAAAGGCTTGTATTTTGTGCCAGTAATTCCAACTGCCCCATTTCTGATATTTTTTGAAATTCCAAGTTTTTTAATCAAAACAGAGTGGATATATTCAATATCAGAACAATTTAGTTTTCTAAATCTCTCTTTATTTTGAATGGACTCATTAAAAGCATCTTTATGGTTAAGAATCATCTGGGTTTCTTCTTTGGTTTTTCCTTTTCCAACAACATTGTTTTTAATCAAAGCTTCAGTTCCTAATAATGAATAAGTATTTCCCTCTATTGCTGAAGATTTCCAAGAAAATTCTATCATTATCCTTTCAAATTCTTTATTAATAAGAGTTTGGCTATCATATTTTGAGAAATTTTTAATAAAATCTCTTTGTAGATTTTCTAGTTTTTCTTTCTCTTCTTTAGTAAAAATATCACCTTCCAAAATCTTAAAAATTTTAAAATTAAAACTTTCTTTTATTTCTCTTTTTATATATGGTATAGAAAAATATTTTTCAACATCAACTTCCTTTAAAATTTCATAAGCTTCAGACAAAATATATATCACGAAAGCACCAGCACCACTTTTGTTTAGAATATTTTGTTCGCATAGAAAAAATAAATCTCTAGTGATTGTTTCCCTAGAATATTCGTAATTAAAAAAAACAACCAAGTCCTTATTTCTAAAAGATTGATTCTTTTTCGCAAATTCTATTATTTGTTGCTGTCTTTTATTCATAATGTAAATATATCATCATTGCGTCATTTTTTCAAGCTCATTGCGTCATTTTTTTAAAAAACCTCACAGAAACCCTTGTTTTATAACATTTCATTGCGTCATTTTTTATTCAATTTTGCGACTTTTTGTTTTTGTGTAGATGTTAAACATCTACGCTTTATAATCGGGGGGAAGTCCGACTTCCCCCGATTAAAATTATTGGTTAGCTCTTTGGAAGTTTTTAGCTTCTGCTTCTTCAATGGTGCAGAGCCACTGGTCTTCTTTAAGAAAATTGATGCTTGTCTGAAGATAATATTTGTCTCCCGGAAGGTGATAGTATTTTTTGCTCATTTCACCGATGTTGCCCTTGATAACGCATTTATTATTAAATTGAGATTCTCCGCAAGAGCCCCAAAGTCCAGAAAAATCTTCTTGGGCTGCGAGAGCGGCCTGAACTAATTCATCTTGATGCAGAGTATTTTGTTTATCAAGGTAAAATCGGGCGTAGCCCTCTTGCAAAAGCTCTAAATTGACGAATATTTCCTTTTCTCCCAGTTTATCTGAAGTATAAACATAGGCTAAAGTTCTGCCGAATCTATCATATTTATCTATATCAAATTCCAAAATCAGTTTTTGATCTAAAACCAGATCTTCATTTTTCTCTTTAGCCTGAGAGCTAAAGCAAGATTCATAATCCAGACCATCAAGTTCAGGAGTATCAATTCCTAAATAGCGAACTCTGAAGATTTCATCGGTTTCAAGATCTCTCACTTTAATGGTATCTCCGTCAATCACCTCTTCCACCCTAACCTCTTGTGTTTCTAAAAAAGAGAGCTGACTATCCCCGCTCTGGTAAAGATTAAATCCCAGTATAGAAAACAAAATGGCCAAAACCCCCAAAAGAATTATCAATAAACCTTTTCTATTTTCCATTTTTCTTATTTCTTAATTAATTTTTCGATTTTTTGTAAAAAATATTAGAAAATAGAGCTGACCCCATTTTTCTCACCCTTTGATAAGAAACACCATCCCGTACCCGATCTGCAAGCTTATAATACTCAGCAACAACAGTGCTTTGAGGATTTTCAGC
>Ga0180732_1000152_pt1 | contig 66448 bp, 94 predicted proteins | sample KR11_01MetaG_FD_148674 | JGI IMG/M metagenome (GOLD analysis project Ga0180732, IMG submission 148674) | Groundwater microbial communities from the Olkiluoto Island deep subsurface site, Finland - KR11_0.1 MetaG | ecosystem: Environmental > Aquatic > Deep subsurface > Groundwater | place... | reverse complement strand
CCTGCTCGTTGCTGCGGACATTTACTGATGGAGTTCCATAATCAGCCCAATCACTATCAAGTTCCATATTTCCATTTACAATCTGTTCACTCCCCAATGTCTCCCCTGCTCCAACTGCTCCAAGGTAGCCAGTGGCAGTCTTTGCACCACTATCTGTCACTACAATACGGTAGGGGGTATATCCTACATCCGTCCCAGCATAAGGAGAAAGATCCATTAATGCCCAGAAAAAGGCGTTTCCATTGGTAAAATCCCCTTTACTGCCTGGAGAACCTGGACTTGGACTGGGAGATACACTTGGACTCGCTGAAGGACTCAGAGAAGGTGATGCCGAGGGAGATGCCGAAGGAGATGCCGAAGGCGATACAGAAGCCGATGGGGATAAACTTGGACTAATACTGGGACTTACCGATGGAGAGGCACTTGGTGAAACACTCGGACTTACGGAAGCACTTGGACTGACCGAGGGAGATGCCGAGGGAGATGCCGAGGGAGACAATAACGTAGAGGAGTCATATATTCCCCAACTCGTTATCGTATTTGGATTAAATCCACTATCTATGCTTGTCCAATTCCTTGTTGTGCCATTGAGAGAGGAGACGATATGGACTGCGGTCACTGGGCAATCGGTGACACGCCTTGAAGTAACATCATCAATATAATCAGTGATCCCACTTACCGTAGAAAATAATATAATGCCCGCATTATTCCCACCTAAAATTTCTGTGTAATAACGAAGAGAAGTCTGAGTCCACGTATTAACAACCATTGTTTCAGTAATTGTACTATAACTACCACCACCCCCCATTGTTCTTGCGATTCTAAGGGAACTTGCAGAGCAATATCCCCATACCGACCACTTAAATAATTGACCAGTAACAGTTATTATTCCATCCTGGCGTATTCCTTCCCAATCGGTGGAATCCGTCACAAATTTGCGAGAATATGTTCCCCCATGAGCCTGCTCGTTGCTGCGGACATTTACTGATGGAGTTCCATAATCAGCCCAATCACTATCAAGTTCCATATTTCCATTTACAATCTGTTCACTCCCCAATGTCTCCCCTGCTCCAACTGCTCCAAGGTATCCAGTGGCTTTCTTGCCAGCACCGTCTAAAACTTCAATGTAATAAGGTGTGGAGCCTAAGTCTGTACCAGCATAAGGGGATAGGTCAAGAGATGACCAGAAGAAGGCATTAGTGGCAGTAAGGTCACCACGGTTGAAGGTTGAGCCAGTTTGATCTAAAATAGGAGGCATTGTTTATTCTATATCCTTTTCTTATCTCGTTGTCTGAACCAATAGATAAACATCATTTTTAAATCTTGAACAATTTTAATATCTTCAGTCATCTATTAAACTCCTTAATTAGTAATAAATGCTCGTGCCTGACCTCGGCACACGTGATCTATCCGGCTTATTAAGTAGGATCATATCCCGTCTCACTTCCTTCTTAAACTCCTCGAATAGTCCACGGTGATACTCAGCTTTCTGTGGGTAATAGGTGTAGGTATCAGGTTTCAAAAAAGCTCTCTTTGCTATACCATCCGCAAGTCCGTCTATATGGTCATCTCTGATGTCGGTTATTACCGTCTCACCGGTAATATCCGTGACTGTAAATCTTGCAGTCGGAAGACGACTAACGGTCATTAGCAGGGTATCACGAACCTTGCGGATGGTTGCACTTGTGATTGTCCCATCAACGATGGTTTCGCTCACCGTAAAGGAATCAGTGCCGACTGTAACCACGGTTCGGTAACCATTATTTGCCGCCACCGTATCCGATACATAGACTTCATCTCCCGCTACCAATCCAGAGAAATCACCTCCCGTCTGAGAGATCGTTTTGGTTAATGCCACAAAGGATATATCAGAGTCTCCTACATATTCCCATGTGTCATCAAATTTTGGATAGACGGATAAATAACCAGAGTATGCACCAGGACAATACTCTCGTGGAGTCCCAGTCTCATTCCTCCAATCTGATACTGTCTGATTTAACCTAGCCTCTATAGTTTTAACCAAATTTGCAGTATCACTATTCAACCTTGCATTAGTCACCTGAATCACCCTTGAATCAAGGGCATATATCCCGACATTACTGAGGAGTTTAATCTGAGTGATGGCAGCAGTAGATTGGTCAGTGATAGGCAATGCCGACTTAATCAGTTCATTGTAGCACCGATTAAGAAGGTATATTAATTCGGTATTGCTCCAGAGATACTTCTGCGAATCGCTGTCATCAAGCACGGATTCCCTTGTCAGACTTATTACATCAGCTACGGTAGTCATGTCATTTTCTCCTGTTTTTGTTGGCTATACCATTTTAATTTATCATTCATGGCTTTTGTCATTGCCATCGCAATACGGCACTTCAGTTTTGCATCAGGGTTATCCGTCAGATGGTAAATATCCCTTAACATCTGGCATACAGAATGATGTCCATCATATATTGTCCTATCCATCTCGGATTCAGGAACGGGAGACCGACGTTGATAAGGCATTTTTCATCCTCCCAACCGGAATAATGTATATTGGATCTTCCTCAATACCTAATACTGTTTTCACTTCCGCATCCCTGAAAGCTCCAATCATTACACATCCCAATCCAAGTGATACAGCCATTAAGGATATGTTTTGTCCTATATGTCCTGCTTCCATATAGCAATAGCGGTATCCCCTCTTGTGATAGCGATTAACCATCCTTGCGAAATCGGCAGCTACCACAAGAACTACGGGAGCTCTCCTAATAGCTTCCTGATTAAGAGCCGCAATACATAGCTTTTCCTTTGTTTCCTTATCGTTAATCACAAGAATCATAAGTGGATGGATTCCTCCTGCCGACGGACACTTCAAACCTGCCCAGAGAAGCTGATTAATATCCTCTTTGGATAATGGTTCATCGCTAAAACTTCTCACAGATTTCCTTTTACTCATTGCTTCTTCTAATTCCATTAGTCAAATCCATTATCATTTTATATTCTTGCAACTTATTATCCATAGCCTTCGCCATAGCCATTGCAATCCTACACTTCGTCTTAATTCTCTTTCTTTTTGTTATAGCGTATATATCCCTTAATGTCTGGCAAATAGTGCTGTTCCCTACGAATTTCGTAGTTCTCATTTCTCTTCTACTAACAGGTTCAGGGATTCCATCTATCATTCTGAAATTTCCTTAGATTTATATTGTTTTAATTTTTCGTGCATCTTTTTGGACATTGTTATGGCCAACTTGCATCTTGATCGAATTTCTTCATTCTCTGTTAATGAATGGATTTCTCGGAGTATCTGACATATTGTATGATGGTTTTTCCAAACAGGTTTATATACAGAGTCATTCCAATAGTGTTCGGCCATACATTGAGAACAGATAGCCTTTTTGCTATTAATGATCTCCCTTAGTTCTCCATCACACCATTCACATTCATATGTCATGCAGTAATCTCCCTTAAGAAGTCGTTGAAACGTCCTTTAGTTCTACCCCACCCAGGAATTTCGTCAGCCATAGTCCAGTCCGTTACTTGACCCCTGTATCCTGATGGGTCAAAAATGTTTCTGGTTACGGTTGTATCATGTCTAATATCCACATAGGGAATCTCCGAAAACCAAGTATCAAAACCTAAATTGGTGAGTTTATTGTAAGCATCGCGATGATGACCCCCAGGTTCAAAGTGCCTCCTGCCACCAATCTCCCCAATCTCTATCATTGCGACCCTTTTACGGTAGTAGTCAATCAGAATATCCCTATAGGCACATAATCCTGATACCTGTTTGGCCTTAAAATGGAGAGCTTGACCGTCACTCGTTCTTACTTTCCACCAGTTCAGGTCATACCAGAAGATATCTTTCCTTGGAGGTGTAAAGTAAAAATGCTCTTTTGGATATAGGCAATCATGTTCCGCAAAAAATATTACGTCTGCTGTGGTTGCTTCCAACCCTGCAAGTTGTTGGCGTGCCATACTCAAGTGGCTACGTTGAAGAGGAAGGACAATATTTCTACCGAAGTCTATTGGTTTGAGGGTTATAGAGATTAGTTCGTTGCCATTGAGGGATTTAAGTAGTTTTTTTTGGACTGCCTGCATGATCGTTGGATCAAGGCGGCAATCAGAATAATATATCACGCACTTGCGTATTTTTTTGTCTTGTGTTATAGTGTTCAGAATGGAACGATGTTCATCGCACCGTTCCATTCCTAACCCTAATCCATCACTGGAGGATGAATCATGGCTGATATTGATTATCTCATTATTCCTACCCTTTCCACAAGAGTTATTGATCGCTTTTTTTCTAAGGTCAGAGTCGAAGAACATACTGGGTGTTGGATTTGGAAGAACTTTAGGGACAAGCAAGGATACGGACGTTTCTGGTTTAATGAACATATCCTCTCTCACCGATTCACGTATGCTTGGCTCATTGGTTCTCTCCCCAAGGGCAGGTGCAAGAGCATTCCCGTCCTTGACCATACTGTTTGTAACAATACTTCGTGTTGCAACCCCTTTCATGTTACCCTGGTCAGTGATTCCGACAATATGTTTCGTTCCACTGTCGGAGCCGCCATCAATAGAAGAAAGACCCACTGTATCAGAGGGCATCTCTTGCCTACACATAAGCGTATCAACACCACCGGCCGCCTCATGCGGACTTGCATAATTTGCAAGAGGGACTACGATCATACTCACCTTATTGAAAGAAGAGTCTATGATAAAAGGCGTAGAGAAAAACTTCGCCTCCTTCTCCTTGAGAACCCTTAAGTCTTCTTCCTTCCAAAAGGGAGTAGGCCAAAATCTTTCCACCAACCATGACACAGGATGTACCTGCCGAGGCCCCCACTTTTCCTCAAAGAAAATCCGCCTTGCCCGTTTTTTAGCACGCTCTACCTGTCTCCCGGATATTTCATAAGGGAAACCAAAATCGCCACCTTGAGTTCTAAAGCAATGACCATACCAAGTTTTGTGACTACATAGTACTCTTCCCCCACTTGTCCAAACTTTAATTGCAGTCTCCAAGCCTTGGCTACCCCAACTCCCGAAAGCCTCATCATTCAAATTCAGTTCGAGGTATCTATCCCTTTCTATCATGAAGCACGAACCTTGTAGAGACATCGTTTCTGTTAGGCCTGTTTCCACGATCGCTTTCTTATACTCGGGCCTGCTTTTGATGGCATTTCCGTACTGGAAATGAGGTTCCGGGTCGAACACATAGAAGGTACTTTGTGGGTTTGTCTTTGCAACCCACTTAATTTCCATCGTCGTAGGCTTCCCACATTCTTTGCAGACCCCAGAAGGTCCTTGATATCTCGTATGTCCATCTGGACAAATCCATGAGAACACCCAAAGGTTTCTCATCACGGGCACTAAACACCAATCTGGTTGCATGTCCTGTATCAGCTTTATGTCAAAACCTTCATCAAAAGAACAATGTGCATCACACTTCATTAAATATTTTGCCCTCGATAACCTGGCCATCTCATTACAAATTGCCCTTTGTCCAATAGACTTACTATGATGAATGATATGGACTTTGGGATGATCGTCCAATGGAGGGTCAGCCCAATCGCCATCTAAGCCGACTATAACTTCCGAATTTCCCCTCATATTCTTGAGAATGTCCTCTACGGTTCTTTTCAGGAACATCTCCTGCCTGCTGGGAATTATAATACTCAAATCAATTTTTGCCATTTCATCGCTCCGATATTGGGTCTCTAAAAAACTCCTTAATATTATCACAAATATAATCCACATCTTCTCTCCTAAGCCCTGGATACATTGGGAGAGAAAGAATTTTGTTAACTGTTTCTTCGGTCTTCACTAATTTCCGCTGTGGGCCAAGAACATTCCGAACGGGTGGCTGCTGATGACAAGGAATAGGATAATGGATTCCTGTTTGAATCTCCTTCTCTCTTAAAAAAGTAGTAAGTTTATCCCTGTCAGGGGTCTGAATCACATAGAGATGGTAAACAGATTCAGCCCAACCCTTTACCTTGGGCGTGATTATAGGGGTTCCCCTCAACCCATCATTGTACCATCGAGCAATATCCCTCCTCATTTCATTAAATTCATCCAACTTGCGAAGCTGAAGACAACCTATCGCCGCTTGGATCTCATTAAATCTCAAATTGTACCCGATCAATTCATGTTCGTACTTTTCTCTTCGCCCATGATCTCTTAGCATTCGGCAAATCTCAGCTATCCTATCATCCAACGTAACAATCATTCCCCCGTCTCCAAGAACCGTTAAGTTCTTTGAAGGATAAAATGAGAAACAACCAGCAATTCCCATTGATCCTACCCGTTTTCCTTTATACCTTGCTCCATGGGCCTGGCAGCAATCCTCCAGAACAAAAAGTCCATATTGCCTTGCCAAATGAAGTATTGATCCCATATCTGCCGGATGCCCATAGAGGTGAACAGGCAAAATTCCTTTTATCTTTCCCGACCATGAACGACTATTCTCTAAAATAACTTCTATGTATTGAGAATCCATCGTAAATGTCTCATCAATATCGACAAAAATAGGTTTGGCTCCCACATGGAAGATAGGTTCAATTGTGGGGAAGGCCGTAAGGGAAGGCACAAGAATTCCATCGCCAGGGCCAACTCCAAGCGCCTTCAAACATAAAAAAATGGCAGATGTCCCAGAAGAAGTGAGAATCGCATGTTTTACACCAATAAACTGGGCAAATTCCTTCTCAAACGCCTTACATTCGTTTCCAAGGACATAATGCCCTGAATCAATGACTTTCAGAATACTGTCTTTGATTTCCTGATCCACATATGGTTTTGAAAGAGGGATTACCATTGAATCGCTATTCTCCTTCCTGTGATTGAGGACTCATAACACGCCTCAACGATTTTCAATGCATTGTAGCCTGCTTTCCAGTCGGCAAGAGGTGTGGTTCTATTCTTTACTGAATCAATGAAAGCCCTGAGTTCAGTTTCCAGAGGTGAAGGGGAATATACGGGAAGAAGAAGGTTTCGGTAAATAGACCCCTTATCTCCCACAATACAGAAATCCCGTTGTCTCTCGTGTGCCATACAGCTTGCCTCGATATGAACTGCCTTGTCTGAATAATGGAGAATCGACATAGAAACATTGTCAAACGTGGAACCCGCAATATGGTTCCCTACAACCGATGTCACTGAATCTGGAGTCTCATAAAATAGGTAGTTAAACATATCAAAGAAATGAATTGCATCTGTCTGTATCACACCTACATCTTTCCTCGGTGGCTTACAATCAAGAAAATGGGCAGACGCATATTGAATTTTCCCAAGTTGTCCCTCATTAAGAATTTTTTTTATTTCTATCACTATTGGATGATAGCGGTAGATATGTCCCACTTGGAGTATATGTCCATCTTGACATCGCATCATCTCTCTGGCCTCAGCCGTAGTCATAGCGATAGGTTTCTCAACAAACACATCCTTGCCAGCCGATAGACTCTCCATTACAATCTCAAAATGACTGTCAGCAGGAGTTACTACGTCAACACAATCTACATCTTCCAAGGCTTCAAAGTAATCTGTAAATAAATGATAGGGAGGAATTCCTTCACAACTCATTAATCGGTCCATGTCTGATTCGGCCACGTAGACCTCATCTACCAGAGTTTTCAATACCTGTAGGTGATTCTTTCCCCATCTTCCTAAACCAACTAATAGAATTTTCATTATTTCCCCTTGCAAAACATTGTCAGCATCGAACTTTCACTACCGTCTAAACCCTTTCCTGTTACTTCAGCCTTATCAATTACTTTAAATCCACAACTTTCTACCACTCTCCAGAACTCTGGGGTAAATCTATAATAGTCATCTGGAAGCATATGAGGCACATATTTTACCGAAACAGAAAGCAAGAAATAGCCATTCCCGATACATTCCTTAATGTTCTTGAGTGCCGAAACTGGGTCTATACAATGTTCAAGAACTGCGATACAGATTCCGCAATCTCCGACTACATCCATCTTTTTACAGATGTCTACACCATTAAGGGCTTTGTCTAACGGAATATATTCGGCATAATTGAAAAAATCTTTGTATTGCCTGAAACGACCAGCACCAAAATCTATTACTCTTTTCCCATCGAAAAAATCCTTATAACGCAACATAAATGACTCTGCATTTTTCCTTACTTCTGATCTTAGCATTATCTTCTCTCCGTAAAATACTTCAACTCCGGAAGATTGGAGTTCTTCTCCAACTGTGCCCTTAACCTCTCTTCCGTGATATTAAAATCGTGATTTCCCCATCCTTTCTTATGGTCATGCTGACTATGTCTTATTTTGTTAGATAATCTTCTACGGATACAAATTTCATAATCAGCCTGCTTCCAATGAGCGCCTATGTATCTCTCGCTGGATACTGAATGTATTCCCACATAACCATGGTTCCCAATGGTTAAGACAATCTTAGTGGAAGCCCTAAACACACTGGGCTTCACAAAGTAATCCCTGAAGTTTTCTCCCCAACCATAAGCATGGACTCTTTGCGGAATAGGGTCTTGCATATAATCAATATCCTTCTCCGTAACATGGCGGTAAACATGAAAATAAAGACAATTCACCACCTCGGCAGTCTGCCTTGCCAAGAAGGTCTGCGGGTCTTCATGGTATTCTGGAAAGATGAACTCATCCGCATCTACCATATATATCCAACCATCTTTAACTTCAGAGATAGACTGATTGATGTTGGCAAGCATCTGAATATTGTCCATATTATCAGGACAATGAACGTCCTGAATGATGACATTGGGATACCCTGACGCTATCTCCCTTGTCCTATCATTGGTATCCGTATCAAGCAGAATGCGTACTTCATCACAATATCTGTAATGATTAAAGAACAATGGAGCAAGAAGTTCTTCGTTATAAAAATGGGAGATAACAGTTATCTTTTCCATTAATATCTATCTAAAATGAATTTTAAAGTTTCATCAAGACTATATTGAGGCTTGAATCCTATGAGTTTTTTAGCCAAATTTATATTAGGAACCCTTCTCACCATATCCTCAAATCCTTCCATATAAGCCTTTTCGTAGGGAATATAGATTATTTGAGATGTTGATCCAGTAAGTTCCTTTATTCTCTCTGCAAGATGATTGATCGAAACCTCTTCATCACTCCCTATATTGACTACCCTGCCAACAGCATCCTCACAATTCATCAAATCAAATAAAGCAGGAACTACATCCCTAACATCACAGAATGAACGAGTTTGACAACCATGTCCATATACCGTAATATCCTTTCCTTGCAATGCCTGTTCAATGAAAGTTGGAATAACCATTCCATACTGACCTGTCTGTCGAGGGCCTACGGTATTAAATAAGCGAACACAGATGACAGGCAACTTTGTCTCGTGCCAATGTGCAAAGGCAAGGAATTCATTTATTCCTTTAGCCGCTCCATAAGCCCATCGCCGTGTGCCTGTATAGCCTAATAAGGTATCATCTTGTTCTGAAAATGGAATTTTACTACCCTTACCGTAAACTTCCGAAGATGAAGTAATGAGAACATTTTTTCGATATTTTCTTGCTTGGGATAAAATAATATTTGTTCCCTCGATAATCGTCTCTATTGTTTTAACGGGTTTTTCGATGATAAGTCTTACTCCTACCGCCGAAGCCAAGTGGAAAATAACATCAACTTCCCTGACTAACTTTTCAACCAAAGATTTATTTAATATGGTGTCAATAATGAGTTCAAACCTTTCATTATCTTCCAAATGTGCAATATTCTCATAACGTCCCGTTGAAAGGTCATCAATCACTTTAACCGAATATCCTTTATTAATTAGATATTCGCACAAGTAAGAACCGATAAATCCGCATCCACCCGTAACAAGTGCTTTCATGCCTTCTCCAGAATTACATCCGCACAACTGGCCCCATCAGCAAATGAATATGGGGTTGAAATATAGAGAACCTTCATCCCAATCTTTTCGGCTATTTCCTTGATTTCTTCCTCATATCTTGCCGGATCAAGGTGAAAGCAATCTTCCCTGCTTACTCCTCTTCCCCAATGAAAATTTACAAAGCAAATTCCATTATTTTTCAATTCAGATTTCCATGCCATCAGGGTATTTATGGGATTCCTACTATGGTCTATGGAATTAGAATAAATGACATCGAAGTATCCTACCCATTCTGGTGGAACATCATCGAAGTCCATCTCCCTAAAATATGTTCTGTTGTACTTATAGGCTTCACCATACAGATCAGTTCCGAATACTCTTGCGTCTGGATTTAATCTCTGAAGAACATCCACCTCAACCCCGCTCCTGCATCCATGACATACAACGACTTTGATGTCGTTAACATGAGAATGTATCAATTTATTTACCACCACCAAACCCTCCTCATCAATCCATGACAAAGAACTGTTGCCATGATCAGTTTTCTTTGCAGTAAGTTTTTTTTGAACTGCCGTATACCATTCATAATTTTTATGTTCGTAAGTTTCCATCTCACTTCATCATTGGTTGCGGAACCTGCTCCAAACTTAAATTATGGAATAGGCCAAATGGATTATTATCTCTGTCAACCCTAAACTTACTCACTGGATAACAGTAAAGCTTTGAACCAACAACATCTCCTTCAACTTCTCCCCTGATAATAAGTTGTCTATACTTGCTATTAAACTTGCTTTCCTCAGACTGAAATCTTCCACCAACATGAAACATGGACTGACAATAACGGGGATCATACCCTCCCATCTTTTCAAAAATGGTCTTCCTTATGGCATAGGTATTTCCATGGAATCCTGCACACATAATTCCCCTGCGAGTCCTTAGTCTTCTTGGATGCAACCCAAATTCAATCATGGATTCAGCATCACTGACAATGTTTCCTTTTTCATCCAGTATCCCAAAGTATCGTGGAAATACCATCTTATCTCCATCGAATCTGAGGACGTCATCTATGACTTCCTTTGTAATAATGTGGTCAATATCCGTAAAGAATAGGTATTCTCCTGTTGCCTTAGATGCTCCCATGTTCCTTGCCAATCCCTGTGTCCATGGACGTTTATCGTTAGTAAAATAGAAACTCAAATTCTTTATCTCACCTTTTACCATTCCATTATTTAATGGTGGTTCGCTCCCATCATCCACGAAAATAAACTCAACCTCATCAGACAAATTCATCATCTTAAAATGCTCAATTTGCCTTCTGACAACTTCATGAGAATTAAGCACGGCTATAACCACAGAAATTTTCATTATCTTTGAATTCCTCATACAACTTTTTATCAAAGTCCACGTTTCGACTTCCTATATAATACCTGTCCTTTGTCTTTGCGAACCGAATAGCATCAAGAGCAATTCCATATAGAGAATTACCAGTCTTATTTAAGAGTCCAGTCAACTGATTTATCTCAAATGTATTGTCATCTGCTCTTTTCCCGCTGCGATAAAATCTCCCAAACACCTGAAATTCATCTGGCTTATCAAAGTGAGTCCCGATAATGATCCCTTCCTTGAGTAACTTTCGGACAAACCAGCCCTGTTTACGAAGTTCGATCACCACGTTTAAATCCCCATTCATCTTATCTTTACGCTTCACGGACCGATAAGGTTGAGTTCTCAGGACTCCACAGAAACCAATATCGCAATCCATAAAGGTATCCTTTAGTCCGAAGTAATATCCGCATACCTGAGGAGACAAGTCCTTTTCCATGTATTTCATGACAGTTTCAAGGGCATTGGGATAAAGAATAATGTCTCCGTCCACCTTCATCACCCATTCCGAAGAAACCTTTTTTAGGGCATGGTTCACGGCCTCACTTTCAGGCACAATCCCGTTTATATGAATGACCCTTAAGAACGGAACGGTCTGGTTTTCTACAGCCTTTAAGCATCTGTTAAGTTGAGGTTCGTCTATGGATATAACCAATGCATCAATCATATTTCTTACCTATTCCCATACACATTATCGTTCCTCTTTTTGAGCCACTACTTCTTATCTTCAACACTTCAAGTCCTGCAATCATTTCCAATAAGAACCTCATCCCATCTGGATAAATCCTCCAACAGTCCACTGGATGCGGATGATTCATACGAAATACCGATGGTGCAATAATGCAAATTAAACCTTCTCTTTTTACGATTCTTTTCAGTTCCACAATCCATCTAAACATATTCTTCACATGCTCAACCGTAGAACCAGAGATAACGACATCAAATGTCTCATTCTCAAATGGATATCTGTATAAATCTTCTGAGATAATATCAACATTCGGCCCCTCTTTGATATCTAACCCCAAATATTTATGTCTCCCAAATAAGGGTTTGAATGATCCATTAATATCACAACTTCCAATATCACAAACAAATAATCCTCTCTTTTTCCTCAAATATCTTCTGACGAAACTTCCCATCAATCCATAACATAGACCATCCATTATGCTTTTATCCAAAAAAATGACGGGTCTTCTTCATCTGTTATGTACCACTTCAAGATATTGTGTTCCTTGGTATAGTTATTCACTGCCGACATCACACCATTCCACCAATTAGGTTCAGAATAATCATGTCCTGCAACCATACCGCCAGGTCGGATCTTGTCGCTCCAGAGAATAAGGTCAAGCATCACGGGGTCGAATTCGTGCATCGCATCAATGTAAATAAAGTCAAGGGACTTATCTGGAATGTCCCTGACGGCTTCCATGCTTGGTTTTCTGATAATCTCTGCATCATAGGATCTCAATCTCTTGCAGGCACGGATAAAATGTCCTTCCATTTTTTCTTTGGAATTTCTCCTGAACGGAGCCCATGGGTCAATACATTTTAATTTCAGGCTAGAAATTGACCTACAAAGGACTTCCGAGTATGCCCCCCTATTGACTCCTATCTCCGCACCTGTCTTATATCCTATCTCACCCATAAACTCAGCAAGCATTTCCCTTGTTCCTCCATCGGATTTAAACGGCAACGAATCCATTTGTATTATCTTGAATCTCTTAACTATTAAGTCATCCAGTTCCATTCCACATTCTTTCCCTTAACTCTCTTGCACTTCCCCAGTAAGGCAATTCTTTTGATATGGTATCGTTTGGGCCTATTCTTCTAATCCCTCCCAAACTTGTCCTATGTGCAAAGGTAATATTAGGAATCTCTGTCCTAAAGGCCAATGCTTTCACGGGAGGAAGTCCTAATTTATACTCATACCTTCCGGGTTCTCCCCAACCAATCTGAGACCCTTTAACTGGATATTTCTCATATCTTAGTCCGAGAGTCTTAACCATAAGTTCCGTTGGTGCAATACAATTCCACATACCCGTGGACGTTGCTCCCTTTCGATGTTTAAACATAAACGAATCGTTAAGAACCATCCATCTGTTTGCATTATAATAAAACGCATCTTCTTTCGGCCTGAAAGCAAAATGCTCTGGAGTATAAAGAGAATCATCTTCCACACAAGCCACAAATTTAGTTTCAACTATCTTAACTCCAATGAGGATCTGCTTATAAACATTGTAGATGCAAGACTCAAAATCTATCACACGAATATTCTCTCCGAAATCTAAACCTTTATGAGAGACGCTGATAATAGGAATTCCATTAGATGACTCCAACAGATGATTCCTCACCCTATTGGCAAAAGATTCATCAATCCTATTACAAGTATAGTATAAGATGCTTATGTCCATTGAAGTGAATCTATCCCATCCTCATCAAATATTCTGAAGTTCCCACAAAATTCAGGATGCTCTTTCTCGTATCGTATCTTGTCCTCTTCCCAGTTCTCCGGCCATCCAGGAATCGGCCAAAAATGGTCTACAAACCATTTCATCTTTCTTGTTGCCAATGGCCACTTATCGTTCATCCAATACCATGTCTGGAATCTTCCCGTAGCCCTCATTGCTTCCCAAGAAAGTTTCCAACTCCTACCACGATTATCCAGTTCCCTTTCGTTCTTGTGCATATGGGCATACCAGGCAGTTTTGTTCACCACGCACCGACCACCGGATAACCAAGTCTTAAATCCTAATTCTTGAGGTTCATTCTCCATCAAGTCACAGTGTTTTTCATCAAGTCCCCCGATTCTAAAATAATGATCCCTGCTCATAAACCAACAACTTCCCTGAAATGTCATCATATCGTCAATGGGAATATTCCTTCGGTGATCTTCCTTCCAGTAGAATTGCTGAACTCCCATATTGATTCCAATACCATCTTCACCAATCCATTTCTTCCCGTGGAGTCCATTGCCATAGAGATTATCCTTGATGTAAGGATAGGTTATAAATAGATATTCCGTAGGCCCACGTGTTCTTTCCCATTTCTCAACATCCATGGCATATCGACTGGGATTCACCAGCCAATCATCCTGCATATCCTTCTGAAGTATTTCATCAAATCCCTTACCAAACATGCAATGGTCATCACACTTCATTATATATTTACCCTTGGCGAGATTGGCCCCAAGGTTGACACTGTTTCGCATCCCCGTTACTTCTGCCTTATGGATGATTGTTAGATTTGGATAATCTTTGATGGGTGGGTCAGGCCAGTATCCATCTAAAAGGACTATGCACTCGATCAAGCCTGTGGCATTCTCAAAAATGTCATCTACAGTTCTTGAGACATATTTACAGTTGCGAGAAGGTATAATTATACTCAATAGAGCCATCGAATCTCCATGGATAACAATATTCCTTGATGATGTCTTTAACCTTCATGCGTTTTCCAATAATATTCATCTCGCATGACCAATCGGGAATCAGATTAATCCAGTAAAGAAACTCATCCTTTTCCAGAACGTATCGGTAGACATCCTTGACATCGAATGGCTCTCGGGTTCTGATTTTGTTCCTTATAAAGTTTATAAGAGTGCAGGGATTTGAGCCCCATGTGATATTTCCCATCCTGGTAATTGTGTAGTGTTCAAAACTTCCCTTAACCAATAATTCCATTTTCTTCTTATGATGTGCATAACGAGAATCAGAATAAAAAATTGATAATGAACTAAAGTAAACCAGATGTTTTGATATATCCTGTTCCCAGAGCAAGTCAATCTCCCTCTGATATTCGGATTCACGAATTTCTGCACTATTAGAAACCCCTGAACAGAAGAAGATAAATTTATCCTTATCTAAACCTCCATCTCGTATAGCAGTTGCGATATCCCCATTTCCCACGATCACGATTTACTCCCGCAGTTTGGGCAAGTTCCACGATACAAGTCATCGTCCACAAAAATCTGTTTACACTTCCTACATATCTTAACTGGTTTAGGTAGCGTCTTTCCCATTCTCATCCCTCTTTTTATCTCTTAAATTCTCTCCTACCCCCTTATCCTTCCATTTTGCCAACATTCCTTTGGAGGTCATCTTGGCTTTATACACAGGATCAGCCCATCTGGCTTTCATTGCCAAAGATTGTTTACCATGCTTTGCTTCGCTGATAGCCATCCTTCTCGGAGCCTTCGGACGTTTCTTGAGTTCCACTATTTGCTTCCCCTGTTCCCTTAACGTATTAGTAAGGTCTTTAATTGCATCAAAAACCGAATTAATTATTTTTGGAAAATCGACTGGAGGCGGACCGCTTAATGCCTGAATATCTAAATCTTCTCTTATTACATCCTTCTTCATAGGTAATTCAGAAGAAAGTACATAAACAGGTTCAGGCCTTTGCTTCTCATCCAGATTGAGAGGTGGAATATCTTCCTTTGCAACAACCGATAGTTCCCCACTCCCATCAAACCATTTAAGTGCTCTCTCACGCATTCCACCTGGCAATATCTCCAGATGTTCTCTTTTGGTTACGGGACTACCACTGGAATATACAAAACCACCTCCGAATAGTTCATGGATAGTGGGAGCAGGAGTAGTATACGCCACACTACCGTCTGGATTGACAATCTTCAACGGCCCCTGCGTAAATGTTCCTACCACTTTAATCCCTGATACCCCATCTGGATAAACCACACCATATCCAGGGAACGTCCTTACTTGTGCCTGTGCCATAAAACCTCCCGTTTAATTAAATTTGAGGGAGGGGAGGCGAACCTCGTATCCTCCCCCATTGATTAAATACTTACTGACGATTAGCCAGCAATCATCGAACTATTGTTAGCAGGTTGTTCGGGATCAATTTCTACAACCAGGAAAGGAACTCCTGCACCTGCCGTAGATGCCTGACTAACCACGGCGGCAACCCGATCACCTTCTTCAAGATACTCGTTCCATGCTCCTGTCCCTGCTGCAACATAGTCGGTATTTTCGTAATAGGCTTTCCCAATTCCTGCCGTAGAAACGGGCATGGTAATTGTGCCACAACCTCCAGACGTAGTGGTCTGTGCAACTGCGGCAACCGTACGATTAATCACATCGAACCGCAGAATAGCAGACTGGACTGTGACAGCGGTTGTTAGAGTGAACCCAACTCGGATAGGTCTACACCTAACCGGAATTGTCCACGTATGAATTGTAGCACCTGACGTAAGTGACTGTGCAGCTCCTGCCGCACCTCCTCCTTCAAATGTTTTCAATTGCTTTCCACCCCACATAATAAACCTCCTTTTACTCTTTTAGTTTTGCCAACTCAGTTTCAAGTTGGGAAAGGAATGTCAAGGCTTACGCAGCGGCTCCAGTTATATACACCACTCTGCACTCACCTGCCGAACTCGTTAATGACCATATCAAGCCGTAAGCTAAAACTCCGTACCACGCTACTGCTTGATACCTACCGAAGTTACCAGGGATTGCAGCCCTTAACTCTGGTGTTTCCACCTCGGCGAGCGCTACTCCATCATCCCCGAAAACGAGTCCTTCACCTAATACTCCTGCGACTCCCTTAGCATTGGAAAGGGCGGATGTGTTGTTGATCTCGATCCACCTGATCTGCTCAACCATCCCAACTTCGGAGTTGAACAGAACATCCCCAGGCCGGAGCCACTGTCTCCAGATTTGAAAATCGGGGTCGTTTTTAATTCCACGAAGTAACTTTGTGGAACCAAGTCCGATGAAGTTACCCTTCTCATATGCAGGAACAAGTAGGGTATCCTTGAGATAATCCCTTATTACCCCACAATGAGCCACGCTCATATTGTTTGTTGCAACCGTAGTAGCTGTTCCATCTTTCAACCATGTAATTCCGGTGGCTGAGACTGGAGTGGCAACAACATAAGTAGTCTTGAAGGCTGTGGCTGCGAGGTTATCGTTGACCTGCGATAACTGATCCCGTAACTTCTTCTGAATCGGAGTCTTGATCTCGAAGAATGACAATTCATCAGCGAGGGATGTGTATTCAACCCCACGACCGAGGGCTGCCACTGTGATTCCGGTTGTCCCGATTGACAAAGTATCAATCGGAATGTCCTCATGTTCCGACAATGCTGCCGAAGTAGGGACAGCAAGGTTCTTGATTTTTGTGATAGTGATAGTATCACCCAATTTGCGGCCGAAACCTGGTTCCGAGCGACAGAACTGAGCAATTTCAAATTCTGCAACTGCCGCATATCTTAATTCTTTTGAAAGAGCGTGGCTTTTCAGCACACCACTTGCAAATGATCCTACCCATGTAAAAGCACCCATAATAATCCTCCTTTTTATTAGCGGAGGTCATCTTTCGTCATCCTCCGCTTCTCGTTAAGTTCAGCCAGCTGTTGTGACATCGTTACTGGCTTACCTTCTTTTTCTTCTTTTGTTTCCTTTCGGGTAGAACCCCTACCTAATACCTTCAGATCATCTTTCTCTTTTTTATCCCGTTCCTGATCTCTGACAAACCCTTCACGAATCTGTGCCAGAATCCCTTTGGTGCTCTCCACGGCTTGATTGATTCTTTCATCCGAACCAAGAAATGCGTCTGTTTTTGAATACTCAAAACCAAGAATACGAAGTTCCGCGTCTGTCTTAATGCCTTCTCTCTGCGCTTTTTCGTATGTCTTAGTCACTATCTCTCTCTCGGACTGAAACTGTTTGTTGGTTTCATCAATCTCTAATCTGGATATCTTGCGTTGAGCCTTTCCCCAAACGATAGCCGCATCCCTATCCCTTGTTAGAGAGTCCGCAGGTAAGGCATTGATCTTCGCAAGTGCTTCATCCGTGATCTCAGCAATACGTTCATCCTCGGTGGGAACTGGCTTCTCCACAGGTTTCTCGTATTGAGCAACCTTCTTCTCAAGCTCAGATGCTCGCATGGACTTATCGTGAAATCCCCGTTCCAGTTCTACGCGAGCCTTTTCCGTTTCTTCCCAAGTTTTATGTTTGGGTTTAAATTCATCTGAAGGTTTAGGTAGAGGTTCTACCTTGGCTTCTTCCTCTTTGGGAGTCTCAACCTTTTCGGGTTCTTCTACAATTGCCTTACCGTCTTGATCAAACTTCTGATCGGCGGGTATGGATTGTGAAGAAGTATCCTCTTTCGTAGGGTCTCCACCTTTGTTGAAATCGTCTTCTGTTAATACTTTTCCTGCCATATTATCCTCCTTATCCGTATCCCATTGACTGGGGGGATATTTCCAGCGAAGTATCTACATAAAGGTTCGCTGGGTTAAGATTTTACTACCAGCCAATCACTAGTAATTCAAGAGTGATCTCCGATGCTAATGAAGCATCATCAATCTCCGCATGAGTATTATCTTTCATGCGAATAGTGTTTGCTGATCTATCCCATTCATAATCATATGCGGTTGCATTAGACTCCAGGATTACTACAGCATTCACAGTATCTCTTAATCCAAGGCTTCCTGTCGTTAATGCTATCCCACCATTTGGATAATATTCGTTAGTGCCCCCGAATACTATTGCAGCAAAAACCATATATTTTTTCCCAATCCTTATCCTTTCACGAATCGTATAAGTTACTCCAGCAGCAGGAATCGGAGAAGGTGAAGCACTGGGACTTGCGCTGGGACTTGCGCTTGGCGATACACTTGGGCTTACACTTGGACTTAAACTTGCTGACTCTGCCATTTTATTTTCTCCTTATTCCCCTTATCGCTTGGGAGCATAAAATCTCCCGTTAGACTTCGGAGCATCAAATTGTTAATCGTCTTGGCGTATCCTTTCGGGGCCACTTCCAATAATGTGGGGTATCTTATTCAGGCCCACTTGACAAAATATTCCTTATAAGGTATAGTAAAAGTATGAAAATAAAACTTCCTCCAAAACTTCATTGTAAACGATGCAACTATTCTTGGATTCCAAGAATGGAAGATGTTCGCAAATGCCCCAAGTGTAAAACGGCTTGGTGGGACAAAGCGAAAAAGGAGAAATAAGATATGCCCAGAGCTAAAGGATTTCACCATTCTGATGAAACCAAGAAAAAACTTAGTGAAGCTAAAGAAGGAACAATTCTCTCGTTTGAGACAAGACAAAAGATGAGCGAATCCCATAAAAATACGTCTTATCGTGGCCCAAAACATCACAACTGGAATGGTGGAAAAAGCGTAAAACGCCAAGGCTATGTAATGGTCAAATCTCCGAATCACCCAAGGGCAAGCAGGGGGTATGTATTTGAGCATATCTTGATTGCCGAAAAAGTCCTCGGTCACCCACTTCCGAGAGGCGTTGTCATTCATCATCATCCCTCGATAAAAAACGCTACCGATTTGATTATATGTGAAAGTGATGCCTATCATAGGGTGCTACACCAACGAATGAGAGCATTAAACGCCTGTGGACATTCCAACTGGCGCAAGTGTAAATACTGTAAGCAATATGACCAGCCACAAAACGTCTCCAATTCTTACCACAAAGTCTGTGCTATCCAATACGAAAGAAACAGATACTATAATAAAAAACACTATCCCAATCTATTTCTTAGTTAAAATTTTCATTAATGATTCTACCGCTTTCGCCCCAATATTTAGCGTCAAACCCATTGAGATAATAAGTCTCTTCAGAGCCATGGATTCTGGGTCAGATTCTATGAGATGATTCACCCTCGCCAATAATTGCTCCTGAATACAGTTAAGGATCGTCTTCCCGCTTTCGCTTTCCAAATCGGCCTGTAACTGGTCAGACCGCCCCTTCTGGTCATTAAGCCGATTATACTTCTCGACGTTACCATCCTTCTCTGATTCTTCCTTCGGGTATCCGGTTACCGGATTAACTTCAGTCACAATGTCGCCTCACTTTAAAATTCGTGAATTATTAACAGAATCAATCATGCCCCCTAAGGTGTCCTTTTTCTCCAGCATTACCTTTACCTTGTCAGCCCAACCCTGTTGATCTGGAGTTATAACCCCCGCAGAAGGATCTCCACTCAATATCCTTGATATGATAGAGTGTTTGAGAGCCAGTTCATCCTTCTCGTAAGGAGTCCCCTTAAATGTCTTCACCTGCTCAGGGGTAAGTTCAAAATCTGGAGTTATATTTCTGTCCTTCATCCATAACCTGATTGCCTCATTCTTGAGTACAGATTGTTTCTCAACATCAGTAAAAGTCCTGTGGGGATTAAGTATTATCTTTTTGTCCTCGGTGCCCATCCCCGCAATATTCGGATTCTCACTAAAATACTTTGTCTCCGATTCAAAAGGTTCTCTGGTTGAATAGCCGTACAAGTCGGCCATCATGCACTTCCCTCCCCACGATTGTCCGTGGCATGAGGTTTACCGTCTCTGGGAAACCCACCTGATCCCAACTTGGTATATCCCTTCGGGGTTACGGGATCATTTTGTGCAAGGATTTTACTTCTCGGCTTCCTTGCTCCAGTTGTCTGGTTTACCTGGGCCAACGCTCCCTCTACGCTCGATACATCTGATTCCACACTCTGCTTTGCCATCTTTCTACCTCCTATATTTTTCTGTAACCTTGACACATTTCTGTATCGGTGAATTCTGGACTGCCTTTGGTTGATTTCTTTTGTGATTTGCTTAATCCTGCTTCAGACATTGCGATTGCTATCGCCTGTTTTGGGTTTTTAACTATCTCCCCACTACCAGAATGAAGAGTTCCTTTTTTGAATTCATGCATTACTACTTGCACTTTCTTCTGTCCTTTTAAACTCTTTTTTCCCATTCTCTTCCTCCTCAAAGAATTTACATCCCATTGCATCCATCCACTCAGGGATACAGTCCTCTTGCTTACCAGGATAATCCTTACAAAATGAGGGTTTACGGTCGTGAATCATACAATCATTACCCTTGAGATGTTGACACGGGAGTGTTGGAACTACGGCAAGTTTGCCAGACATCCAACCCTGTCTAACTTTTAGCCATTCCATATCATTTTTGAACTGCCATGGCTCAAAAATATGATATCTACAACAATTTCCGCATCTGCGACAACTACCTGAACTTGTTACGTTATTTTCCACTCTATTATCTCCCATTAAGTACTGGGTGAAACTGACGGTGATGCTGAGGGTGATTCAGAAGGCGATACTGAAGCACTTGGACTCAGACTTGGAGATTCACTGGGAGATTCACTTGGACTCGCCGAGGCTGATACACTTGGAGACTCAGAAGCACTTGGACTGAGACTCGGTGACTCAGATGGTGATTCAGAGGGACTGAGACTCAGCGACAAACTCGGTGATTCTGACGGAGACCCTGAAGGACTCACACTTGGAGAAAAAGATGGCGAAACTGAGGGCGATCCACTTGGCGATTCCGACGGAGATAAACTTGGTGATATAGATGGAGACACAGATGGAGACCCACTTGGGGATACCGACGGAGAGACCGATGGACTCAGGCTCGGAGAACCTTTTCCCCCTATAAACAATATGAGATTACGCAATTCCTCAAGTCTTTCCATTACTGAACCATCTTTGTTCGAGGTTATTTCGGAACTATCGCAACCTGTTACTATATATCTTCCTATACCCATTTTACGATCCTCCTATTTTTTATACGGTAGGTGTTTGTTCTGGAGGAACTGGAATTTCACCACCAGTGGGTAAACCTCCACCAGCCTCTCCACCATTACCTCCGCCAACCTCTGGAGCCATTCCACCGCCTCCAGAAACCGAACTTATGAACTGCTGTATCCTTGCCTTAACTTCAGGCCCACCGGAGGCGGCCAACTTACCGAGAATCTCAACTAATTGTTGTCCGGTTTGTGTCTGCATTAATTCTTGTTCTGTCTTAATAAATGGTGCTCGATACATTCCTAATGCTCCAACCGTCTCATCCAGTAATTCTTTTGGTTTGAAGAAAGGATTAAATAACGGACTCTCCGCATATTGTTTCAGAGCCATTAACAGTTTCACTTTTTCCTCTCTCTGTAACTGTGCTGAAATCCCTACAATACGGATATCGCAATTCTCTTTCAGGAACTCCTTCTTCTCATCGAGACTCGCACCTTCGAGAAATAGTGTAAATGGATTTTCTCCCAACACTCTGACTGGAGATGGACGAGATTCCTTATTCCAATTTAGTATCATAGTCTCATACATTGCATAACCCGCATTTACAGCGCCAGACTCCACCTCTGTCCCGATGGAGTCAAATATTCCAAGATTCTGCTCCGTCTTAATCTCTACCTCTCCTTTTGTAATTTGTGACCGGCTCCCGGGCAGTCCTGATACAAATTCGGATACAAAGTCTCCATTATCAATCTGCTGAGCCATGTATTGCGCAACGGCAAGGATTTTATCAATGTTGGAGTTTACAAGAAGGTCACGAACTACGGGTTGATCCAACTGGTCGGTGGAACGATATAAGTCTTTTCCTGGATATATCTCCAAATCGGTGGGATCAAGGAGTAATTCGGGAACTATTTCCCTCATCCTGTTCACGACCCATGAAAAATCATCCATCGTAAGAGACAGCATTTTGTTAAGCATCTTCCAAATCTCAAAAACGCCTTCGATCAATCCCCTACCATCATAACGAAGGATATGAGGAAGCGGAGAAAAAGAACTGCCAGGCCACCGGATATTAACGAAAGGAATGACGGAGGGTTTACGAATAAGTGTTTCTGCCGCTACTGTATATTTGGCGTTAGGAAGAAGCAATTTGCCTTTTTTATCAAGCACCACACCGTTAAATTCTCGAACAAGGACGGATTTTCTGAAGGATGATCTCGTCCAGAACATCTTCTTCCGTCTCTCAATTTCTTCCTTGTTGGATTCCAGACCAGTTTCCGTTCCCCCTTCTTTTACCTCATCAATATTAATGTAGTATCCTTTTTTACCTTCTTCCTCCAGTTTCCATTTGTCTATCCATTCTTCGTGAATCCAGTAATTTCCAGACCAGGGTTCCCCAGGAAGTGCATCAGGGTCACGAAGTATCTTCCACGGTTCCGTCCAATCCAACACAAGTTGATTTTCCCATCTTGGAATTAATTCCAGGGACAGCCCAACCGCCATTGCCATCCTGCCTGCGTTGGAGAACTTTCTGGGGAAGTCTACTTTCTGAGGAGAACACCAGTAAATCATGGCCTTCTTTACTTCCTCGGACATATCCTTGTCCTCAACCTCTATTCCTTCAGCGGTAATATAATTGGGATTCTTAAACGCCTTGCGGATAATGGCGATGGCACGCTCTACTGCAGCAAATGGTTTGTTCGTCACCACCCTGGACTGCCATTCTTCCTTATCTCCGAAATCCATCATGTTCTGGTAGGCATCCCAGAGAAGGGACATAGCGTTGAGGACATCCCTGCGGGAATCACGGGACTCCCTTGCTGATTCGATGCAATAATCAACGAAATGTTTCTCGTCTTCTCCTGCAAGAGCATCTGTCGCTTCTTCTCGTTCCTTCAATTCTTTGTCGTCAATATTCTCTATATTTTCTGCCATCTCATTCCTTCCATAAAAAAAGACCACATCGGTTCACACCGTGCGGCCTTTAGTCTCGTGCATTACTGAGTGTTAGGCTACTTACTTATTAATTCTTGAAGTTTCTTTTGTACTCCTTTTAATGCCTTTAAAATATCAATAATGAGTTTCTTCTCGAATTCGCTCATCGCTCATAATCCCCCATATCTTCCAATTCGCATTCACACCGTTTACATTTCATTCAATTGACCAATCTATCAGATCGTAATTTTCCCGATACATCTCACTCGCTCCACCCGTAGTCGGTATATATCCATTAACACAAACATCCTTTGGTTGTCCATCACTATGTTTTCGATGAGGCACACGTTTATTACATCCACAGGTGCAAGCCCATCCCTGCCCGTGGTCAATCCCGTCTGTCTTTTCTAAATGACCAGAGATGTCCTTTTCTCGACGAGTATAAATTTCAGTCCACTTTCCTTTCAATAAATAACTCCCATTTACATTTCATAAAATCTTTAACATTCCATAGATGCCATTCGCAGGATTTCTTAATAAACTCTATATCTTCTCTATTTTTTGGAACAACCAAAAATGCAAGTTCCAATAAAAAATCACTAAAGTACAAACGAATTTCCAGAATACATTTCTTGCAACGGGTGAATATTTCCGTCCATTTGCCTTTCATTCCACCACCATTATTTTGGATGAACTTTTCATCATCCTCTTCATCGTTATCGCCTTTAACGCCCTCTCTCTTTTACTTTCAAACAAAGGCGTTGGAGGACTGAACACATTCTGGTAATATCTACATCTTGCACAGAGCGTATCATCGGTAAGCGTTGGTCTCCCGCATCGACAATTCATCCCATCGGCCTCTCCACTAACGGAATAATCGCATAACTTCTCCCGATCCCCTGACTGGATATCTGAATAATAGGATCAATGGTGCATTTCCATTTGGCAAGAACATTCTTAATATCCACCAAACAATTATTGGCTCTCCTCTGGGCATCAATTCCTGATTCAATCTTTCTCTCAGTATCCGTCATAAAATTTCGGGCAGGATACCCCGTCAGTTTACTGCGGGGAGGAATGCCCGCGCCCCCTTCCCAAATCTATTCTTGACAATCTCAAATATATGAGTTATATTTAAACTATGAAACTGACCCTTCAGATAAAACTTCTCCCGACCAAAGAACAGGCACAATCTCTTTTGGATACCATGAAGGTTTCCAATGTTGCCTGCAATAAGATTTCTGACGTTGCGTGGGAGAAGAGAGAATTTAATCAATTCAGGCTTCACCATCTTATTTATCGTATCATCCGTGATTCTTCTAATCTTTCGGCACAAATGGTCGTAAGATGTATTTCTAAAGTGGTTAACGCTTACAAACCCGATAAGAAATCGAAGCGAGTCTTTAAGCCAACTGGTGCAATTACTTACGATATTCGTATCCTCTCCTATAAAGAAGATTCTATTTCCATCTGGTCTATTGATAATAGATTGAGAATCCCTTTTATCTGCCACAATCCTAAATATCTGCCTTACATTAAGGGAGAGGCTGATCTTATCTGCAAGAAGGGGAAATTTTATCTGTTTCAGGTTTGCGAGGTTCCCGAAGATAATGTTAAGGATATTGAAAGTTTTATCGGAGTAGATTTGGGAATCGTAAATCTTGCCACCACTTCTGATGGAGAAAACTTTTCCGGTGAAGAGGTTGATACTGTTCGCAAGAAAATGACTAAAATCAAAAAAGCTTTGCAAAAGAAAGGTTCCAAATCTGCTAAAAGACATCTGAAAAAAATTTCTGGAAGGGAGCGACGCTTCAAGAAACAAATCAATCACACCATTGCGAAGAAAATTGTTCAAATTGCTAAAGACACCCGAAGGGGAATAGCCCTTGAAAATCTTAAAGGATTTCGGGTCTCGGTTAGGAAACAGCAAAGAGAGCAATTCGGAAAATGGTCGTTTGACGAGCTTGGAAAATTTATCTCCTATAAGGCTAAATTGGCAGGAATTCCAGTATCTTTCGTTAATCCAAGAAATACTTCCAGGATGTGTTCCGATTGTGGCCATATCTCCAAATCCAATCGTAAGTCTCAATCCGAGTTTGTCTGCCAATGTTGTGGTTTTTCTTGTCATGCCGACCTCAATGGCGCTATTAATATTTCTCAAAGGGCAAGCGTAAACTTGCCTATCGCAGTCCACCCTGAATCTCTAAAATCTCTTTCTCTTGGAACTGCAATGCCCCACAGTTCTACTGTGGGGTAGTTTACTTTGGATACATCTTTTAACCCATTCATGGGGCTACCTCCCGCTTACGAATAACGGTTGCACCGATGATCCTATGGCTATATTCTTCCTCGACGCAGGCAGTTTTATTTTTGCCTCATTCTGATACCTGAATATTTTAGCGATCCCATGCGAGAGGGCATCTGAGGGGTGAGAATTACCAGTAATAAATACCTGCCCATTCCTTCTGGCTATCCATGTATGGGTTATTGTTTCTGGACACCAAATTCCATTAACTTCACCCCGAACGGGTTTTTCCTTATAATGACTATATTGCCCAAGTTTTGTTAATGATACATGGCTACAACCTCTTCCTTTTTTTTCGTGCAGAATCGAACGGATACCAACAAGTGTAGCTATATGCTGAATGGCGTCCGACTCCCCCTTATTGCCATTTGCTATTCGGGGGGTTGTATCTTGATGCCAAAAATCTCTTAATCGAGAAATATTACGTATATCTGGAAGTACTATGGGATTATCCCCGTCTCCCTTAATTGCTTCAAACAGAAATAATCTTTTTTGTGAATTAGTCATTTGAGAAATAAACTCTGGAGAAGGATATTTATCTGGCATAAGTTTTTTAATCAGATATGCAATCTCCCACTTTAGGATCGCATTAAGCATTGGTCTTGATCCTTTTTTTTCAGTCCTGAAATATGTATTGGGGAATACTTTAATTAATCGCTTAATCTGTTCGCAATATTCTGGATTAGCACAAAATGATTGAGAAATCCAGATTTGTCCTGTATCTCTATATGTTCCTTCTGTCATTACCCATGCACATAGTCGTATAAATTCATTTGAATACTCTTTATCTTTTGGACGCCTTACATATTGAGAAATTGGAGCAACCCTTAGATGTTGATGACCAGTGTGGATATTTTGGGCAAGGACAAAAGCTGGAGGATAAAAATTTTCAGTCCCATTATGATTTCTTGTTCTTCTTGCCATAACACAGTTGTGTTTTGGAGTGCATACCATATCCATCTGTAAGTTTTTAAAAGATAAAACAGGATGGTTTCCCTCATAATAATGAACATCCTTAATTTCATCCAACGTTAAGTCCCCAGATTTAAAATCGTATCCGTAGATTTTCTGCCCCAATTTAATTCCATTATAATTTTTCCATCCATCCACAGTAAGACATTCTGTTTTCTCATCGACACAGTGGACGTCTTTAACGGGAAGGTCTCTTAAAACTCTCCCTGCCGAATCCCTATGATAATGCCATCCTCCAGAGAGCGCCCTGTGCAGTATTCTCTCATGTTTACTCACCACAAACATCGGTTCACCATCTACCAATCTTGAAAGTAATTCTCTCATGGCTTCCAGTCTTGACTGCCATGAGGCTATCCCTGCCTCAAACGTAGTTTGAAGCTCTTCCTCGATAATTTTTGCCGCCGTTACGGTAGAATCACTCTGGTCACGTTCTTTTAAGGATGGGTCTCCTATGTCTCTCCATTTATCTATCTTAACATACCTTTCCGCCAAAAGAGGTTTCACGAACATTCCTATAAACTGTTTCATCCCGACATTTGATCCACGCAAAGTATCGGTAACGATAAATTTACCCCGTGAAGTAAGTTGAGCAAAAACGCAACTTGGAGAAAGTCCCCCGTCCCAAAATCTGAAAGTTGTTAACTGGGGCATAGGATTTAGATTTTCTTTAGAACGATGTAAACTTTCATTATACTCAGGAGTAACTTTTTCCCCAACCTGCACGTGAGCTGGTCTACCGATAACAAGGCGATCTAGTAAATCTGGCCTATTCTCCAGGGCCCTTTTCATCGTCTCACGATACTGATCGTCCACATAAATATTTTCGCCGCGGGGAATCCTGAACAATGCCCTATCGGGGGTAGGATCTTCATGAAACCTCATCCAACTCCAATGGTCTTCCGAAGGATAGTTTTGGGTAAGCTGAGCCCTCCTATTTCTTATAACCAATCCCCCCTCGGGATCTCTCGTTAATGCACCAAGAAGCAAACCTTCTTTAATCTCTTTCGGATTAAGAAGTCCCAATCCACCATTGTTCCCGCCCGCCTGCGTGCGGACAAGCACAGGCAGGCCTGTCTGCCAGAGCACAGGCAGGCAAACTTCTTTTAGCCACCCAGAAGCATTTTCTGACATAAGCGGATGCCTAAGAGAAGTAATCCCAATACTCCAAACCTCTTCCGCTACCCCTCTCCCAATCTCCTCCTGCATCGCCGGAGCCGCCTCCTCTATCCAAAGCCCCCCCAACTGCATGGACTGAAGCTGATTAAGATCGTCCGGTGTATCCACCCCAAATAAAAACGCCGTCCATACCCCAGGCAACTCCAAAAACCTCCCCCCATCCCGCATCCTGAGCCTACTTCTAATTTGTGCCATAAATGACTTCTCAGATGGAAAAAGAAAACTCCTCAACGTCGTCCTCTCTAAATTCTTCCAGGTATCCCTTACTATCGCCCAAGGAATAGGCTTATACTTCTTGTCCTGCAACGAAGCATGATAACTCATCGCCATAATTCCAGAATCCGATTTCCCCTCGCCCCGGGGCCCCACCAAACAAACCTCCGGCTTCTGACAACTTATAAACTCCCACTGCGTCTCCGATGGCTCAAACGATACCCTAATTGGTAAACCCATAAATCCTCTCTATATAGAAAATTTTTCAGCCAATCCAAAAGATAAAAAAATTTCAGATGAATCCTGTAAGAAAAAAATTCTGGGAGAGACTGAAAAGACTGGATATATGAAGGGGGTAATATATATGTATACCGGCGAGGAAGAAGGGGGTCAATATGGGTTTTTGATTCTGGCCCCCCGATATCGATCACCGTATTTGACCCCACTGATGCACCTGCCCGATCACACCGCCTGCCAAAAATGATGTGAAATATACTTACATAGCGTCTGATAACGGACATTATGTTATTAATTTTCACCCGCTAACCCGCATGGTTACAGCATCCTTACTTATCCACATTATAAACGACCCGCAAACATGCATGGTTGTCACATTGTGAGTTCTAGGAAAATGTTGAAATCGAAGACAAAATGTCTCACTCCTCCCCCACCTCGATGGTTTGCCGGTGCCCCTTACCTTTAGGGATCTTAACTTGGAGGATGATATCCCCTCCATCCCTGCCGGTCAACTCGTGTCGGTCGACGAAAACTCCTTTCATCCTCCCGATTAATTCCGCAGCCTTGAGGCGGGTAGGATGATCATCAACGTCGATCCGGTCTGTGATCTTACCTTCCCAGGTAGCGATTAGAGGCTTCTTGGCCTGCATCCCATCCTTGAGGGGCTGAGCTAAGGCTTCATCGGTTAATCCCTGTGCATTAAGTAGTTCTGGCATCGATAGGTTTAACGATGTTAAAAGTAGTGACCCTGCAACTTTTAGGCTATTCCCATTTTTACCATTGCTACCAGCATATTTAGCAGCGGCAGCGCCATTATGATGAATCTGGTAATGTTTCCAAAATTTACGTTGTTTCAGTGTTAATTTTACCATAATCGAGTATAAAACATATTTTTTTAGGGTTGTCAAGAGTTATTTTGGGGATGGTGTGCGATGATGGATTGTTTGTGGGGTTATGGTTGTGTGATGGAGGCAAGGTGTAAGAGTGATTATTTATTCATCCATAAAGGCATTTTAGACAGTCTTTTTTTAATGAGTTCTTGTGTTATATGATCGAATTGTTGAATAATTTTAGTGGGTTTATCAAATCTCCAAGGATGTTTTGAGTTGTGGCAATCAAAGCAGAGTGTTATTCCGTTATCCAGCATGAAGCGTTTAGCGGGGAAGTCGAACCAGGGTTTGATATGATGTGCTTCTAATTTTACTTTGCGTCCCGTATTCCCGCATACTGTGCAGGCGAAATGGTCACGGGTCAATACTCTCTTTCGCCAGTTCCAGTAACGAGCCGATGTTCTCTCCTGTTTTTCAACTGCACATTCTCTTAAAGAGACGGAATTTAATTGAGTTCTTTTACGGTGCTTCTTACGTCCAAAAGGCAGGGTTCTATTATTAGGCTCGTTGTGAAGTCTGTAAATCCAGGTGTTTTGTAGGAGTCTACCCATATTATTTACCGATTAATAGAGGCAACTACGTATGTTCGACGTCTCATGGCTCAGGCTCGGTTAAGCCTGCTGGATGGCTTTTATTCCGCTACCAGCATAGCGGATCTTCATTACCATCTATCTTAAACCTTTTTTTTGATTTGTCAAGAGATTTTTTTTAGTGTTCAACATTATAAAACATTATTTTGTTTTGTCAAGGCCCTCGAGCCTGTGCCTGATAGACGCGTGAGCGCAGGTTCCTTTTTAAGAGTTTTTTTAGATTCAATCGTACAAAAATTGTCACTTGAGCCGCAAATTGCGTCACTTTTGGAATATCGGAAATATTATCAGACATTCAAAAAAGGGAATTGCTTAATGATTTCAACGATAATGGGTGTGAAAAAAAGAATAAAGTTTTTGGCACGGCTCATGCAGATATTAATAAAGTAAAAACTAAAAAGGAGGAAAAGATGATCAAATCTAAACCTTGCCGGCACTGCGGGATGCCGGTATACGGGACCCAGACCTGGTGTACGTGGTGTGGTAAAGCCCAATAATTGGCTTGCCGCACCAGGGTGATAAGGGGAAGAAAATGAATAGAAGAAAACAAATTTTAAAAGAGTTTGGGAAAATAGAGGGGTTAAAAAGATTAACCCCAAAACCCAAAAGAAAATATGATCCTATCGGTGAAGGAGCACGAGAAGGATTAGCAATGTTAAGAAAGGCTTCTCAATTCAAACCATCAAATAATAGCTAAGGGGATTAACCCTCAGCCGTCCTCAGCATGACACAAAACTGCTGGAAAGGGGATTAAGATGAAGAGTTTAAAAGAGATTATAGAATATTGCAAAACTAAACATTGCTTTTCTAATTCATCGAAGAAAAGCAAAAAATGTGATTATCTTAGAAAGACCGCAGGGCAATATTATTGCTCAAGAATTATTAATAAATTACCTGAATAAACCCTCAACCTTGACCTAGGCAAGTCAATAAACTGCCTAGAAAGAGGTATAAAATGAAAGATATATTAAGAGAGTATGAGGCGGAAGCTCTGGCCATCAAAAAGGCTCTTGAAAGATTTGCAGGGTTAACAATAAAAGAAGCCCAAACTTGTGGATGGACGGAAAAGGAAGATAAACTTCAATGCCGTCTATGGGAACTTGGTTATAAAATTACTAATCTCCGACATATTATATCCAAACATCTTGAATCCACAATAAAAGAAATTGCAGAGACAATCTAACCTTAGACTGTCCTCGGCATGACAGAGAAGGAGGTTTAAAATGAAAATTGACAACGAAAATGTGAGGGCTTCAAATCGATGTCCGCTTTGTGATGGCTATAAGGCTGTTGGCCTCGTGGCCTGCTGGCCTTGTTATCGCTTACATGATCTTAGAAACGGGAATCCAACAGCAGAAGCCAAGATCGAAAAGGCGAATGAATTTGAAACGATCAGAATCAACTAACTCAGAACCGGCTGTCCTATCGGCCGCACGGGGAGAATGGAGATTGAGATGAAATGTAAAAAAGGATTAATAATTTCATGTGGAGTGTGTAAGAGAAATCTTCATAATATTTGGGGAAAATGTCATATGGATCATTACCAAGAGATATTAAAAATTAAACATCGTCCTTCAGTCTGCCCATCAAAGGGATTGTTTGGAAAAGATTGTAAAAATTGTGACCCCATGGCCATACGGGGAGAAGGGAGGAAATAAAATGGAATATAAGGCAGTCGGAAAGAAGATAGTTCAATTTGATCAGTATGAAAGTTTTGATGTAGCCATTTGTAATGAACCTGAAAGAGCAATCAAATTAATGAATAAAGGGCATTATCTGAATGATGTCAAACAGCAATACACAGCGGCAGCCAGGCTATTCGCACAAGTCGAGCAATTACCAGGTTTTCAGTGGATTATACCGGTTTAACCTTTTAACCCCAGACTCACCCGACAGATCACCGGGACGGAGGATAAAATGGAAACACAAGAATTTAAAGAGAAAAAGGATGAAATATTCCAGGAGTTATTGAGGGCCTGTAAGCTGGCGGTGAGATATGTTTCCAAAATGGTAGCCGATGATATTCAAACAGTTACGCCACCCCAGAAATGTCTTGACATTTTACAACAAGCCATAAATAAGGCAGAAGGGAGGATAAAATGAAATGGACAGACCGAAAGACTGAATCAAAAGAGGTTAAGAAATTCTTGATTTCCCAAAGGTATGAGAATGTAAAAGTCCATCATCACCGCGGAACTGCTTGGGGTTGGTTGGGCATTGCGGTTTATATCCACCGGCCTCAGGATTGTTATTGCAAATTTAACCAGTATGGGCAGATTGACCGATGTCATCTGTGCAAAAACAAATGGCAAGAGGAATACAGCAAACTATCAAGAGAAGTGCAGGAACGGACAGGAAGGAATGGCGATTATGGCGGCAGAATTAGTTTAGACATTGACTGGATCGAACCAGTTAAAAAGGAGGGGTGAGGGATGGAAATAGGAGATAAGATCAAAATTAAAGTGGATCATGGATATTGGAAGGCAGGCCATGAGGGGGTGATTGCTCGGATAGGGTTTGAATCACACAAAGCCAAAATATATGACTATGGCGTCCTGCTGGATGGGGATGCCTTTTATGCAGGTTTTGACAAAAATGAATTAGAAGGGAGGGAATGAAATGAAAGACAGATTAACAGGAGCAGAAATTGATAAAGATGGAACCGTAAGGCTTGATATTAGGTCATATAACAGGGCATTTCCAGTAACGCTGAAATGTGATATTTGCGGGAAGTTTATACCTTGGAAAGATTTCGACAACGGAACCGCTCGAAGATGGCTCGAAACACCAGATTCGGAATTGACCAGCGAAACATATAAAACATTATGTCCTAAATGTTTTGATAAGTTGGGATATAAAGAAGGGAGGGAATGAAAAATGAATAAAAAACAGGAGTTTATGGAATGTTTAAACGAAATGTGGCAAGCCTTTTGCGCCGTAGTGGACGTGGAGAAATATCCCCTTTACATTGAAAGGTTCATAGAAGCGAAAGACAAGGCGCATTCCTTACTGTCTGATCTTGCCAAAGAGGAAATGGAATTGTGCACAGAGATTATGGGGGAGTGCCCTGGCTGCGGGAAGTGTTAGGAGGGTATTGACAAACTCATGATGAAATATCGTCATAGAGGGGTCTCCTGCTTCACTGGAGGCGCTTTTATGGGTCTTTTTCCCATTCTTCGATGGTTATCTTGTCCTTTTCCACCCAATATTTATCATATTTTCCACCTGGCAGCCTAACCCAAAGGTATCCCGATAATCCAACTGCCTGAATTTTCTTCACATTTCTCAATTTATTATCCTTTGTGCAGACCTGGTGGCCGTGAATTCCGTTGGTATCAGTAAAGGAAAGCAAATCCCAGACATCAAAATAATCTCGATGGCAGGCTATCATACCTTTTGGTGTCCACATTGGAGCATACCCAGGGCCTTCGCAAGTATGTCCGTGAACCTCCAATATTTTCCGCACCTCACGGATATAGGCTAAGCCTTTAGAACGATTTGATGTCATTCAGTTCCCTTCCAATTTCCGACCACAGATAGGACAAAAAACGATCTCCCAGACAGGATCCGGGACACCTTCTGTATCCTGCACAGACACATTCCAATTATTGCGTTTATCTTTTGGATAAGCGCACCAACACAATCCATGAGAACATTCGATCTTTTTTGGCATATTCCCATACCTTGCCACATGGATTAGGGCATCGGCCCTACATGCTTTACAGATCATGTTTCCTCCTCTAATTTGGGCATTACAAAAATGTGGTTTATACATTCTTTACACCAATTCTTTTGAATCTTTAACTCCCAGTCCTGGCATTGGCCTTGAGGATTGATGAGCTTGCAGGCGAGTATTTTCTTTTCCCCCCAAGCATGACAATCTTTAATTATCCCTTGAAACGTCCTTATATGGCCTTGCTCACAGGAAATCATTTTCTGGTTTTGTGAATTTAATCTATCCCACCGACAATTTTGGCAGCTCTTCATTCATTCCTCCCTTCATACCACGATTTCCTTTCGGGTTTTTTGGAATCTTTCGATTTCCATTCATCCATCATAATAAACTTTGCTCCCTGGACTATCTTAAACTCCCTTGATAATCCATTTGGATTGATTTCTACGTTGGCCCAGTTTTTAGCCTTTATAATCTCCAACTTTCCATATTCGATATTAAGATAAAGCCTCGGCTTCTCAAGTCCCATTGTTCCACCCCTGCCATATTCTTTTTTGGGATCTTTCTGGATTGCAATAATGGCTATTCCATTCTTTAATTTCTCATAAATTTCCTTTAAAATAGCGGCAATTTTATAAAATTCCTCTGTAATTTCAAGAAAATCGATAATATTTACTTCATCCGGCTCTACCACATCAACGAAATTTGAGGATCGCTCCCTGAAATTTACGGTCTTCCATTGTTTTAAAGGCTCCCTAAACTTTTGGAGTCTTATCTTTAACTCCATTGCTCCCATCTCCGAAGAGAAATAGTTAATCTTAAATCTCTCTTTATTCGCAAGTGCAGTATTGAGAAGGAATCCAGTCTTACCCGCATTCTGGACTCCGGCTATCACAACGATATTTTTAGGATAGGTTAACACATACCGTTCGATCTCAAAGGGCCATTGAATATTAACAGGGTTATCCTCGACATCGAGGAAGTTTATTTCTTGGCAGTCTTTCTCTACTGTTCTAAAGTTTCCCCTCTTGTTACCATATTTCTCTATAAGTCCTTGTTCACAAAGCCTTTCTAGTGTTTTTGACAGATTTTTTCCCTCGTCTCTTGACGACAAATGTAGACTCCTGACGACTTCTGACGACAAAAAGACGCCAGATGACGACAAAATCCATTCTCTAACCTCTTCTGCTAAATTTCTTTCTTTCTTTTCTGCACGTTTCAAAGCACTTTGAATTTTTTCTTCTCTCCATTTTTCATCAAACCCTTCCCCCCAAGAATTCATAATAGCTTCAAGAACTTGAGAGATTTCTCGAATAGGCATTCCACCTTTTATTAGGCAATTAGCAGTATGAAAAAGGTCTTCATCCTTCCTATGATCTCCAAACATCCTGACGACTTCTGACGACAAGGAAGATGTTTTTTCTTGTTCCCATATATATAAACCTTGCATATCTTTTAAATACTTCAAGAGTATTTCGGGCAGGATGGGCGGATCGCCCTCGCATATCCACACATAAGGTACGCCATCGCTCCTGCATGATGGGGGAACGATGATAAATCCACCCTCGCCCCGTGTATGTAATAAGCCATTATTTGAGTTTCTTATCCCGCTGGTATATTGAAAATCGTAATGTCGTCCTCCCCTTGGAGTTTGGACGGTAGGAACGATCAGACTATCCGGTAAAAATCCTTCCATCTTCTCAATTGCTTCTGGGGTATCGGCATCAATGGATATTATGTTTGAAGTTTTACCGCACACCACCCCGATCATTGCCTTTGGATATTTCACCCACCATGCTGTAATTTCATCCTCGGAGGCGATCCTTGACTGAAACCATTCCCACTTAACGAGAGGTTTCTTACCCTTATCCTTTTCCATCGAAGGATTGACAGGAATAACGGAATAACCTTTTGCCTGATATTTTAATGCAGATTCAAGGAATTGGTTCATGCAATTTCCTAAAGTCGAATACCTCTTGGCGCAATCTCTTAACTGCTATCTCACAGTATTTTGGGTTAATCTCTATACCAATGGACTTCCGGTTGAGGTTTGTTGATGCTACAAGGGTTGTGCCACTTCCCAAACAGTTATCTATCACCGTATCCCCTTCATTCGTGTAGGTGTGAATAAGGTATTCAAAGAGGGCAACGGGCTTCTGGGTGGGGTGAAGATATTCACGGCAAGCATTAAAGTTCAAAATGCTTTCTGGATATTTCATAATAAGAGAACCTTTGCTTTTTCCACAAAGCCACACCGTTCCTGTCTGGCTTGACTTGTTCACTCGTGGTTTATTTTGCCTAATATTTTCAGGTGGCCTTTCTTTCATTTGAGGGAAGTATTTCCCACCACCAAACACTAATATATTTTCGTGCGTTTTCATTGGTGTTTTTTTACACAACGCAAAATTTGCCCCTTTGTCTTTTTCCCATATCCATTCATACTTAAACATCTTGATATTACTCATCACCAGTGCACTTGTGAATGGTTGGCTTGCCGTCAGGATAATCGCTCCGTTATCCTTTATTAGCCGCTTATATTCCTTCCAAAGCGACTCAAAAGGAATTATGGTATCCCACGAACAGGCGGTAGTTCCGTAAGGTAAATCGCAGAGTATCATATTAATTTTTTCCTCAAGCATCGGCATCACTTCAAGACAATCTCCACAATAGATCGTTGCCCAACAATCTTGATAAAAGAGATAATCTTTAAGTGATTTCATTCGGAACCTTTTTTGGTTTCTGATGAAGATAGAAAATTCTCCATATTATACGTCTCCAATGCTTACTCGATAAATGGTTTATCTCATAAAACTTCTTTGATAGATGCCAAGCCAATTCTTTCTTGCTCCATCTTGCGATAGCTTCAAATTTAAAAGAGAACATCCCTTCATCCCCACCACGCATAGGGGATAGTTGATTAATTATTCGAGGGGATCGGTAGCAGGTCTCACAGACCAACTCAGGATTTTCTAGCGTTCGACCCATTCGGGACCCACAGGCTTTACTGTAGAAAGCAACTAACGAGGCAGGCTGATCACAAAAGAAGCATTTAAAGGTGGGCATGGTTTACCTCAATAGCCGAAAAAAAACCCCCTACACGGTTTGGACAGTAAGCATTGGCGGTGCTTCCGTGAGGAGGTCTTTAATCGGCTAATTTTAGTTTTATGGTTCCTGTCCATCTTACACCGCCTATCCCCATCCTAAACCATTCACATCCAAATGTCAAGAGATAATTTTAAATTAACTCCATCTGATTCCAAGATATTCTCTTATCTGCTAATTCCTCATATCCCAAGTCAATCCCTATAACCTGCCTGCCTAACCTCTCAGCTACCCTTAAGACTGTTCCACTTCCGCAGAATGGATCAAGGACTATTCCAGGCCGGAAACCAGCGTTACAACCGCAATCGGTGAGGCCAATTTCTTTAGTTTGTTTAAGAAGATTATTCCCACGATATCCACCTGGTCCCCTACCTCCAGCCAGTTTATCCTCATTCCTACTTCGTGGATCGTTGCCCGCCGACGGTCTATTTTTAATATATTCAACATCAACAATCTTCTCCCTCGCCTTCCCACACTTATTACAAACGAATTTAGGACATCCTGCCCTAATCATCGGTTCGACAAGGGCTTCTGGGAAGGTTGCAAAATGGGCCTCGGAGTAAGCGGCCGTGCTTATTGTCCAGACACAGCGACGGTTACGGCCCTTTAAGCCGTAATTTATATTGGCGGAGTGTCTCTGTTCGCTTCCTATTTGAACATTGCCTTTTATTAAACCCCGCCTTTTTTGATTGTAAATAGTTTGATTTCCCTGTCCCATTCGTGGACGCTCGGCATTACTTTCTGTCAAAAAAGGTTCATACTGTTGCTCAAACCAATATTTCTTACTCTTCACAAAGAAGAAAATTCCTTCCCAGTCGACCGTAAATCTATCTTTTGCTGACGAAGGCATACAATTTGGCTTTTTCCATATTATCTTATTTCTGAGTATCCATCCCTGGTTGACCATCTCAATAGCGAACCGTTCAGGAATGAGGCAGAGGGATTTAGGAAGAATATTTCCTTGCGGTAAATCTGCTGGTCTTGCTTCACCCATTCCACAAATTTGATGTTGAGACTTTTGAAGAGTTTCGCGATCCTGATGATCTGTTGACCATGCCTGAGAACTCATGCCCTTACCACCATAATAGGAGTCGCCTAAGTTGATAAACATCGTCCCATCATCCCTCAGCACTCTCTTACACTCATCCATAATCTGAAGAAGATGTTTCAGGTAGAGTTCAATGGTGGGTTCAAGGCCAAGTTGACCACGCCAGGCACTACATTTAAGACAGAACCCTTGTTGAATCTTTACCGTGTCGACTTTATTTGCTTCTCTGCAATCACCTTTAAAGCGAGTCTGATCTTTACCCATTGCCAATCCAGGACCGTTATTTGCTTGTTGCCAATTTCCACCAGTTCCAGTAGGGATTTCCAAACTCTTCAAATCAAAATTATGTTCACATTTTTCATCCCCATCCCAAATCAAATCGGGAATGTCATATTTCCGCAAAGACCAATAAGGTGGAGATGTGATAATGCAGTTCACGGACTGGTCAGATAATGGGATATGTCGAGAATCAGCTTTTATTATCATAAAGAATCAGGCCCTTATTTTAAATGACCGGCTTAATGATGTGATTGGCCCATGGCCGTCCCACCATACCTACTTTAATCAGGTTACGCCGGAAGGTGGCCCATCCTGTTTTTCGTCAGGCAACGTCAGGAAAGATTCCAGGTTCGCTCGTCCCTTCCCCTTTTCCAGGGGACCGGCTTTGCGGAGTAGGATGCCCACGTGAATCTCCCCTAAATCTTCCTCATCATCTCTGCCAGCTTATTACACTGTTATACAGAATGAGATGTAAAAACTACATCAATAGTTCGGTATTGAAGTTTACCATCCATCTCAATGCGTGTTCTGATTTCAGTCAGCAATTCGTCCGTAGTGGCATTTCCGAGCCAGGGCTTAGACCATATTTCATCAAGAATCTCGGCGAAGGCTTCTGCCAACTCTACATCCATCACTTTATGACTCGTTGTAGGCTTGCACCATGCTTGTGCTACTTTCTCTCTTGATAATTGTGTTGCCATGTTTTTAACCTCCATGATAAAATTAAAAAACGTATAACCAGTCACTCCAGCCGACACTCAAAAGTGCGGCTGACCTCTACGTTATACCTCATTACCCCATACCGTCCATCCTAAACGAAAACGGCGGGCAAACAATTCCAGCCGTGGCTCATTGCTCACCTGTTCAATCAAATCTTGAAAAAATTCAGGCTTTGTGCTGTGCGAGTTATGCGGGCGTTTGACTTGCCACCATGTCGAATCAATACGCCGCTTACCCTGTGGCATTGTTCCTTTGCGCCCCAATAGTATAAATTCTGTTGTCGGACAGAACAATCCGCCTTGCCCAAGTCCTCGCGGAATCTTACACCAAGTCAAGGTTTGACAATACCGGAAGCCCCATATTTGCATAATCCTGAAACCATCTGGCAAGTATTTCTGCGTTGTCCATAGATACAGGTCGCAATTATTTGCGGCGCATCTATCAACGGGGAGTGCGGCGATTTCATCAATTGTCATAGTTGGATAAGGCATCGGAACACTTTTCCCATCCAAAACAAGACCTCGCGATCCTCTTCCGCTACCCCCGCCCCATACGCCATAATGCCACGGCGGATCGGCCACGATACACCGGAAACCCCCATGAGGTATAACAAGGCGATCAAGCGGAGCGGAAATAGCCCTTTTATTTTCATTCATCATTTGTGCCCGCCCGCTTATCTTCATCGTTATCTGTAGTCACGAAGAACTTGTTTAAGCCCATCACGATACGATTTCACGATACGTTTATACGCAAACTTATCGTAAACTACCTCGGAAGGATAACCCCCTTCTTTAGGATAGGCTATTATGTCTTTCAATGCTTGTCGTATCCCCACCAATTTTTCTTTATCAGTCATATATCCTCCCGTATAAAGATCAGATAACCAATCACTCCAGCGGATGCTTAAAGCACCGCTGATCTCTACGTTATGTGGAATTAATTTTATATGGGCACTTGCCACAAACATGGTCTCTATCACTTTCATGGTTTTCATCACAAAAACAAAATTTATGGCAACAATCGTGAAACATGGCATATTTACAACCGATACAAATCTCTTCATCAGAAAATAAAGACATAAGACCTCCGTATAACCAGTCAATCAACCCGACCGCCAATAGCGGCGGGTTATCCGCACGTTATATTCATTGACCCGTTTCAGCGTGCCGGCAATAATCTGCCCAACAATTACCACACATATCTAATTTCTTTGTTCCTGATTTTACTGCTATTTCTTCATTATGTTTTTCTTGTTCCTTGGAAAGTTCTTTGCCGCAATCGGTGCATTTCATTTTTCTTCCCTCACTTTAATAAAAAATATAACAAGTCACTCCAGCGGACGTGCGACACGCCGCTGACCTTTGCGTTAGGTGAAACATTTTCCAGACCAAGCCATATCTTTAATTCGCTTTAACCCAGATAGGCTCCATCTTTTTATGATTGCCTCATTTACAGATTTCCAATCAGTTGGATCGGAACTCCGCAGCGCAAGAGCATAGGTAGCAGAAATATCTTTTTGCCTTACTTTGGGCATGGCAATCTCTCGTAAAAGAACTTGGGTGCAATTAAATAATTCAAAGGTCATAAATCACCTAACCAGTCAATCCAGCGGATTGCCAAAGGCTCCCGCTGATTTCTACGTTAGGCAACGTGTCCTTGCCGTTTACTATCGGCAAATAAACATTGCGGGACTTTTATCCCTACTTCTGTGGAATTAACATGGTCATATTTATTTGATTCTTTATTTCGCATAATCATTTTTGCATATTTCATACATACTGAACCAACCCTTGAGTCACATTGCACTGTACATTTTTCGTTATCTTCCATATAATCTCCTTTCGTGGTTTTCGCCTAACCAATCACTCCAGCGGACACCCAAAGCGCCGCTGACCTCTACGTTATGCATCATCCGTTTCTGAAAGTATCCGTTCCATCTGTTCACGTGTCACATTAGGACATTTGATATGGAAGAAGTCCCAGAATCGGTCAGGCCAACTGGCATAGCATTCATGTGGATATATCTCTGCAAACCATTGCCACGCAATTTCTTCGATTTGGTGGATCTCTTGGATTATATCTGGCATAACCAATCACTCCAGCGGACACCCAAAGCGCCGCTGACCTCTACGTTATCTTGCTTAACCCCGAAACTATTACGGTTCCGGTTTGCTGCCCGTCAGCCGAATGATTTGTCAGTGTTATTCGGGTTAGCACTTTTTGTCATTCCTATTGAGTCAAGCAAGATAACAAATCACTGGAGTTGACGGCCAATAGAAGAGCCTTTCACTCATATGGATTGTCTTATGCAATCTCTTATTTTGGTTTTCACCCTATTGGCCGCAACTCACTAGAAGTAGATGCCCTCGATGATCTCCCTTAATCCTTTTCTAAAAGTTTATCTAATTTTTTCTTCCTTCCCCTCTTCCGAGTTTTATAGTCTCCCCAGAAGGTATGGCGTTTAATGGTATGCTTGGCCTGTTCGGCTCGAACTCTCAAAACGTAGGCGACATCGATTGAATGACCATTTATGCATCTCGAAGTGAGGGGATCGATCAGAGCCTGGCAGAAGAAGCATTTAGGCATCGTCGTTGCTCACCCTCAATATGCACACCGTGAGGATGCCTATAAATGCTCCAATAAATAGGCCGATGATGAGTCCGGTTAAGAACATGTTACCTCCTTTAATTATTCAGGATTTCCTCAATCCTTTTCCTGATCTTCATCATTATCTTTCCCCTCTGCGGATTCGTATAAATGGTTGCCCGCACAAGTTGCCGTGATGTTTTTACCTCCCTTGCAATATCGGCGAGATTATAACCCCTTAATTTTAGGCGATAAACCGTGGTTATGGGATTCATGGGTTATCCCGATAGCCTTCCGTAGAATGATAAAGTCACTTATTTTTCTTGTTCCTCCGCCCATTTTACCCATGCTTTAATTTTGTCTTTTAAATTCTGGATATTTGGCCAATAATCATTTTTTATCGAAACATTTGAATCTGTTGAATCAAAAATTCTTGTTTGATAAAGTTTAACTATATTTCCCATATTATCTAAATCTGCCCAGAAAACAATCACTTTAATTTTATTTTTTTCTATTATCTTCGTAAACGCCATTGCCTGTCCATATGGAATTTCTTGATTTTTTTGTTTATGTTCCAAAATTAAAACCCTGGAATTTATTTCGATAAAACCATCCAAATCTGTAACCCGAATATTTCTTGGAAAACAATCGTTTAAAAATTCCCAATCCACCCTTATTTCAGAATGTGCTTTTTGATTCTTTATATTACCCATTAAATCTCTTTAAAATGCTTCCATGTTTTGAAAATGAATCAGCAAATTTTTTTTCATTAGGCCCAAAATAAATAAAACAACTGCCATGAGTCGAACTCGTATTTTTTTCATCAGGTGAATCAAAATCTATACGGTGATCCGTAAAACAAATAAGTCCATTATAAAGAGGTTGATACCATTCTGCATCTGTGGCCCTGGAATTGACCAGTAAGATAGCTTCGATAACATTTCCGGCTTTAATTTCTTGAATTAACTTTTCAACAAAAGGAGGGCCGTCATTGCCGTATGGTGGATTTAAAAATATCTTACCTATCCATGAACAAGAGAGAGCATCATCTTCTTTTGAATAAAATTTCTTGGCTTTAACGGTTCGATTAGCTTCTTTACATGAGGCGGGGTCTAAATCTATTTCGGATAGGACTTCATAAACCGAATCGATATATTCCTTTGGTGTATACCATTCCTTTGAACCGGACAATAGAAGGGCTTCCCAGCCAAGTTTTAACACCTTTTCCGTCCATTCCTCGGCTTGCTTTTCTGCGATTCTTATATATTTTTCCTTATCAGGACATTTCTTATAAAGATCATGCCAGCGTTTGAGAGATTTATCACTCCTACCAGTTTCAATGGATAATTTATTCCAAGTTCGGATTTTACCTCCCCTAAAATCCGAAATAATCACCTCCCCCTTCTCCCACATTGCAATTAAGATTCTCAACCTTGATCCACAGAAACCCTCAAACACTTCTCCGTAGACCTGTTTATCGATCTTATCTAATTTTTGTTTAAGGTTTATTTGAGTTTGAAGTTCATTCATTCTACAGTAGCTCCTTTAACAATTTTTTTATATCTTTTCTCATCTCAAAGAAATCTTTGCCGGTAATTTTACTTATTCTTTTTGCTAATTCAATTCCAGGAATCCTTTTTTCATTCAAGATACCGTTCAAATAAGTCCTTGAAATGCCTATCTTTTTAGCCAATTCTAATTGTTTCATGTAATTCATATATCATACTTTTTAGTTCTTGTCAATACCCTTGTTGAATTATTTTTTAAAAAGTGAAGATTTCTCTTGACAACAGGTAAAAAATATGCTTTAATGTAAACAAAAGGAAAAGGGAAGGCAAAAGGCATATAAACGACCATCACCTCCGTGTCCATACATAAGACCTCATCGACCTTCGGGGCAGGGGCAGGGGACAGCCGATAAGGCAACGGAGGGGTTAACCTTCAAGTCGTGAGAGTCGGCAGAAGGGGGAGGCTAGCAAAGGGGCAGGTGTCTAAAGTCAAGGATGCCTGCCCAGGAAGGAGGTAAAAGAGATTCTATCAAAAGGCCTCTGCGGGAAGAAGCAAAGTTACGATTCAGAGATTGATGCTGTCACCGCAATTGCTACCAAAATGAAGTATGGTCAAAAAACGGCGGACTGGACGAGCTTTAAGATTTATCAGTGCCCAAGATGTAATAATTACCATATCACAAAACATAAAAAGGAGGTAAATCATGGAAACGATTAACTTATCGGAAATCAAGCGGCTTATATTGGAGGCGCAAAGGTCTCTTGCAATTGCTCTTCATGCCATCGAAACCAAAGTTCTCATCGGCGAAATCAATCGCCCGGAACCTCCGAAGCCAAGAAGAAATAGGCGGAAGAAGGCAGAAATTGAGGCGGCAAAAGGAACTTCTGATTCTGGAAGATTTCGGGATGTTCCTCCCGTAGAACATGCCGAAAAGTTTCCTGAAACGTTAAAAAGTCTTTCCGAAGATAAAAGTCCTTTTTATGTCAAACCGAAAAAAGGGAGAAAGAAAAAAGTTGCCCCATATGAACCCACCGACGAGGGAATAGAATGATTCGTTTGATGTTTAGAATCAAAAATTTCATCCATTATCGGAAGCTCAAACTTATCTTATGGCTATTAAGGAGGTTGAATGTTTATGTGGGAGAAAGTTATAAAAATATTCCTGATATTGCTTCTGGGGGTTGCAATAGGCTTCACCTGGAGAAGCCTCCAAATCGATCAGTCTTTCCAGGGGGATATTGGGGTTCTGCTTGAGATGCAGGCGGAGATAGCCCTGAAGCTTCAGGAATTAAATTTAGCGCTGGAGGTGATGGAACTTGAGAGAGACAATTGTTTGGATAATATTTATCTTGGCCCTTATGTTGTCAAGTTTTGAAGCAGGCTATATTTGGCGAGATTGGAAAGCAGATGAGATAAGAAAAATGGTATACCAGAACGATAAAGACATTGGGAGTTTGACAGGAAGGATAACGGGTTTAGAGACGACCTTGAAGATTAAGAAATAAGGAGACAGGGAGATGAGCTTAGAATCTGAAATTTATGACATCATAGATTCCTCGTGGCATTTCAGTTGGCATTGGAAAAAAGATCAATATGGGTATTTAACCCTAGAGGGTTGGCAAGAATCCTTAAAGGATGGAAAGGGTTTGTTAAGCTCTTTTGAAATTAGAATTCGGGAAATAAAAAGAATATTGCCCCTAATCGAGGCTGAAATTTCTAAACGTGCAGAGTGGGACAAATAAGCCATCCCCGCCTGGCTTTAACCGGAACTTAGAAGAGGGGATCCGGAGGCGGGCATTTTCGATGGAAAAATAAAACTTGACAAACTTACTTATAAGGGATACAATTAAACCATGAAGATTAAAATTCAAAGTGTCAAATGTCTGAGGTGCGGTCATGGATGGTATCCCAGATGTTCCGATGTTAGAAGGTGTCCTAAATGCAAGTCGTATTACTTTGACCGAGAAAAGATGCACAAAGTGCGGAGAAATAAAATCATTAAATGAATTTTTTATTAAAAAATATAAAAGATATGAACCCAAGCGCCGTTATCCCAAAAAATGTAAGGATTGTAATTTAAAGGGTCGTCTTAAACATAGAAATATGTGGCTTTCCATACCTGGAAACAGAGAGATTCAAAAAAAACATAATGCTAATTTTTACAAAAAAAACAAAGAATATTGGATGCAAATATTAAATAAACTCGATCTTATTCATTGTTCAGTGTGCGGATATAATCGTTCATTTTGTGCAATTGATCTTCACCATATAAATCCCGGACAAAAAGAAACTCCGAGCGGAAAAATTTTTTCAAGTAAACCGACAGAACGAACATTAAAAGAATTAAAAAAATGTATTTCTCTTTGCTCAAATTGCCATCGTGAACTTCACGAAAAAATAAGAAAGGAGGAAGAAGATGGAAGAGAGTAAGGCGTTAAGTAAATTAACCGAAGCTCTTAGTAAAGCACAATCCATAATTCAGGGAGCCATAAAAGACTCTGAAAACCCATATTTCAAGGCTTCATATGCCGACCTTGCCTCCGTCTGGGAAGCCTGTCGAAAACCATTGACGGATAATGGTCTTGCAGTCATCCAGATTACAAAAATGATCGAAGGGAAATTATACCTTGAAACAATCCTTTCTCATATTAGTGGGGAATCCATTTCAGGAATATATCCCATTAATCCGATGAGACAGAAACAGGGGGAGGGTTGGACTGCATCAGAAGATCCCCAAAGTCTTGGGTCTGCCCTAACCTATGCCCGTAGGTATACTTTGGCTGCGATTGCGGGGATTGCGCCCGAAGATGATGACGGTGAGGGGGCTGTGGGAAGGGGAATTGAGACAAAGAATAAGTTAAAAAAAGAGACGAAGGGGATAAGAAAAGATTCCAGTGACCAGCCTCCGCCCGCCTCTTCAACGTTTGAAGAATATCAAAATCGAATGCATGATATTAAAAGCATTTTTGAATTACAAAACTGGTGGAAGAAGCATGGAGCGGACATAAAACTATTACCAGCGGTAGAGTTTAACGAACTGGTGGCCTACAAAGATCATCTAAAAAGTCAATTTGCAGAGGAGAAGAAATAATGCTAAGGCTACACCTTGATACAATTGAATATGAATGGGATGAGGATGCTACTTTCAAGAAGGATGGCAGAGAATATTCGTTTGTAAGTTTAAAGAAAATTACAACCTTCAAGGAAAACAAAAAGTATCAAAATCTCACGATTAAGCATGAGCACCTTGAGAAATTTAAAGGATTTTTAATGGATATTCTTGGTGGAAAACAGAATAAGCAATCACTGAAGGATGATGAACAAAATGTTCCCTTTTAGGAGGATAGATGAAATCTAAAGCACATCAGAGATATAAACTTGAATCAGGGGAAATAGTCGTTGGTGTAACGACTGTTACGGGTCAACTTTCAAAACCTGCCCTGATTATATGGGCGAATAAATTAGGACTTGCAGGAATTGATTCAAGTAAATTTCGAGACGATAAAGCTGATATTGGAACTCTTGCCCACGAGATGATTCTTGCCCATCTCTCGAAGCGTGAACCAGAGACAGAGGATTACAGCAAGAATCAGATTGATGCCGCCGAAAATTCATTCTTGTCCTATTTGGAATGGGAGAAACAGCATAAAATTGAACCTATTTTAATGGAACATCAAGCGGTGTCGGAAGAATATAAATATGGTGGGGCCTTTGATTTATATGGGTTTATTGATGGAACCCTTGAGATTGTAGATTTTAAAACTGGGAGTGGGATTTATGAGGAGATGTGGCTTCAGGTGGCAGGGTATGGCAAATTGATTACAGAACCTATCCAGAGATATCGTATCCTAAACATTCCCCGGACAGAGGATGAGTCTTTCAAGGAAGAAGTTAAAACAGATTTATCCCTCCATTTTGAGGCATTTTTAAAACTTTTAGACTTTTATTATCTTAATAAACAGATTAAAAAAGGATAAACATGAACCTACCATTCTCCATCATCATATCATATATATTTTTTGAGAATGAATTGTTTAATGTCAGATAACGTTCCGGCTCACTTGGCCGGTAAGGAGGAACCATGAAATCTAAAAGAGTTGTTAAGGCTCAAGTGCAGCCGATTGTTAGGTGTTGGATTATTGAGGGCCAAGAACCCAAGGGACCATATTTAATACTTAAAACAACTAAATCTGGATGGCTTTATCTTGATGGCATCAAAAAATGTCTTCGCATCGGGGATATTTATCAAAGCAAACATGATGCATGGCAATATATCATCCGGCGTTTCGAGCGGGATATAAGCTTTTTAAAAAGGCGACTTGTCGATGCAAAAGTCAAATTATTGATTTGTGACACCTAACGTCCGGCATGATCTGCGCCGGAGAAGGGATGGTAAAAAATGACAAGTTTTATTCGGCGTCTGATCGATGCCGTTGTTATCTGTCGGGATAATCATACTCTTCTTTTTCTTTGTTCTTGTATTATTATTTTTGGTGCATTTTTTACATTACTTGGATCACATTTATTGCTTACGACAGAAACCTCCGCAATCGTTGCGCAATGCATTGGTGGCGGATCTGCTCTGGTTGGATGCACCATTGGGGGATTGTTCGCAATTTTTATCAGATAACGTAGAGATCAGCGGCGGCCAATAGTGGCGAAAGCACCTTGCCCAATGCGAAAGCATAACAGAAGGTCAGGATGATGTTTGGGCCGAGATACCTGCTTATTGACCGTCCGCTGGATTGACTTGTTATGTGGAGGTCTTATCATTTTTTAATGGAGATTACCATGGAAATACCCAAATGTCCACAATGTGGAAAGGAAATGGTTTTTGGAAGACAACTATACCCACTTTCAAGATTTGATATTTATACATGCCCAGACGAGTGTGAGGGCAAACAATCGGCAATAGTGATGAGAGATGAAGAACCAACATTTAGTTCCACATAACGTCTGGGTCAGGGGTGGCTCTTGGCCATCCGCTGGACCCGCTGGTTGGGCGATTTGCCCAGAACCTTAATTTAAAAGGAGATGACCATGATACTGACAGACCAACAAAGATCCGAGTTTGACACCATTTGCCGCCCATTACTTAAATTCCTGTGCGATAATTGTCACCCCCATGTTTCGGTGATTATTACACCCACTAATGCCGAACTACTTGAGGGTGTTTGTTCAACCGGAGAGATTATGGATTATGTCCATGATTGATCCGCCCAACGTAAAATTGAGCGGCGGAGGTATGAATGACCAAAGAAAATAGCGGGCTATCAAACGTCCGCTCTAATGACTTGTTATGTTGCCCCTTTTGCGGTGAGAAAGATTTTGATTTGATTGGACTAAAAGATCATATTCGCATGGACAGGTGTGATGCATACAGAAATACGCCTAATGCCCTTGAATTGCGATTCAGGGGGCGAAAGAATGTGAACAATAACGAGACTACTCCTATTTAGAACATAAAGGGGGAAGAGATGAGACCTAAGCCTAAAAATTATGAATATGTAAAACAACTTACTCAACGTATCAAGGAGTTGCTTGCCAAGCATGATTGGGATGAGACAATTATCAAGGAGTTGGAGGCAGAGGTTGCCAACCTAAAGGAGTCAAGGGATAACTGGAAGGATCTTTACAGGGGGGAGGTGGGGAGATAAATGTTGACCAACACGGAAATCAAAGAGCTCATTAATGCCCTTCTTGACTGTCGAACAAAATTGCTTTGGATGATAAGTCAGGACCCGATTAACGAAGAGCAAGCAAAATTTATAGAAAATGGAAAAGAATTGTTATTGAAAGTGAATCAGGCATTGGGAGATTTCAATATCAAATTGCCAGATTGATGAGGTGAGAGATGCTTGACTTAGAGAAGATTCTGCCAATGATTGAGGCATTAATCAAAGAATTGAAGGTATTAAATGGGCATTTGTTCGACATCAAAAAAATAGCTGCCTATCATCTTAGATGGCGAATAATTGATGACAAAGAGGAAAAGTAATAGATATGTATTCATTTTTCATCGATAATGGGCCTGGGTATGTCTGCCTAAAATGTGGGGCGGATACTTCAGGCGAAATTGGGCATGAGTGTGAAGGGGAAGAAGAGGAAAAATAACGTGCGGATAACCCGCCAGGACTATTCCCGGTCGGGTTGATTGGCTGGTTATGTCATTTAATATTTTCGTTATTGATCCCCCTTGGCCTAAAAAGAAGGGGGGTCTGAGAAGTGCAAGGCCACGGCAAGGGAAAAACCTTGATTACGCCACGCTTGATGTTATGGCAATTTTCGGGCTTTTAGACAAGGAAGTTTTCCCAATGGCGACAAAGACGCATTCTGTTTTTCTGTGGGGCATTGACGAGTTTTTGATGATAGGCGAACTGGCGATGGAGCAGAGAGGCTATCGCAGACATGCAAGGCTGATATGGGATAAATGCAACGGTGTAGCTCCCGCCTTCTCTGTTCGGTATGCTCATGAATACTTAACATGGTTCTACAAACCAAAATTTCAGCCAGTGAGCACTGAGACAAGGGGTAAGTTTATGACAGTGATAAGAGAACCGGCAAGACAGCACAGCAGGAAGCCTGACATTGCGTATAAGATGATAAGCCTTTGGTATCCTGAAGCCGTGAAGATGGATGTATTCAGTAGAGAGCAACGTGAAGGTTGGGAACAATGGGGTAATGAGATTCATTATTTTGAGGTATAACGTAGAGGTCAGCCGTGCTTTTTAGCATCGGCTGGAATAAATGATTATACGGAGGCTTCCTTTTATGTCACTGCAAACAAATAGGAATAGAATTTTGGGCAAGATAAGACTTGTGTTTGGTTTTTGTCCTCGGTGCAATTCAGATGCTCCAAATCTTTATACTTGCCCTGTGTGTGAATATAATTATGCTTCCAAAGAATTTTGGTGGCAACGATTCATTTTCTGGAGAGAAGGGAAAGATCAACCTACATTTAGAATTTAATCCATATAACGCAGAATTGAGCGGAAGAGGCATTTATGACCAAAGAAAATAGTGGACTATCAAACGTCCGCTCGAATGAATTGTTATGTTGGTGTGAATTAATAAATCCTCAACCCATTTGGCAGAAATATTTACCAGGATATCCAGACAAAGAAAATTCTGCATCAATAGTAAATGTTAATTTTTGTCCTGAGTGTGGTAGTAAATTAGAATCAACATAACGCAGAATTGAGCGGAAGAGGCATTTATGACCAAAGAAAATAGTGGACTATCAAACGTCCGCTCGAATGACTTGTTAGCCCAGTTGTTAGATATTGCCGAATCCTATATGGCTCGGAAATATGATCATTGGAATTATGATTACGATGCATATATGATGAAGCAAAGATTTAGGGAAAAATTAAAAGATTATCGTTCATTAATAAAGGGCTAACAGTGCAATAAGCGGAATGTCAGAAAAAAGCAAGGGCCTCCCTGCCTGTAGCAAAGAAGCCCTGCACCGCACGGACTATTTCTCCGCATCAATTTTGTCCTGTAATTTCTTATTTTCCTCTAAAATCTCATCCCAGGTCGGTATCTTCTGATCACCCTTAACCTTATTAATGGTTGACCATGCGTTATAGGCTAATCCCATCAACCCGTTAATCAGAGCCAAAACAATCATAATATCTACGGCTGCTGTAATAGGTTTAACTGCTCCAATAGATACCAATAAGGTAATAACTGAATTTAGAACAGGTTGAACTTGAGCATAAACCTGATCTGGAGTAATTTTTCCTGCTTTAGCAAGAATCATGGAAGAAGCAAGGGCTTTGTTTGCCACATCGAAAGCTGGAACGATCTGTCCTTTCCACTTTTCTTGATACTTTGGATTAGCCGTCACATAAGCCTTTCCGGTATCAAAAAGGGTATTGAGTTGAGCCTGGATGTCGCTAACCACGACCCTAGCCTTCTCATCAGGAGTGAGAGCGTTCCATTTCTCCTGCACCCCTGTACAGGATACCACCATCGCCATCATTACCGCCATCACCAGAAATAGACTGATTTTTCTTTTCATAACTCCTCCTTTCATTTTTTTGCAAGTTTCCTGAAGATGAAAACTCCTATCCCCAGAATAACATCAATCGCCATCGATAATTGTTCTCCAGTAATATCCTTCATCCCCATAGCGTTAAGGATTTGGTGAATGATAATCACCACCGCCATCAAATAAGTTCTGTTTCCTTGTAGCATCTCAATTCACCTCCTTCCCAATAATTTCTCAATCTTCCCCGCAATCCAGCAAATTAGTCGCAGATACCAGGGGAAGTTAAGACCGCTCATACCCATCTTCTTCTTGGCCCAACATCCGAATGACAAAAATTCCCTTGAGGGTAGTGATGAAACCCACCTGCCCAATTATCAAGGAGTTTAGTGCATAACTTTTCAAGCAGACTATCTTCCTCATCAAAGAAACACCAATCTATAGCATCCCCTTTTAGATGATAACTTTCTGGTTTACCACCCACTTTTTCATTATGCTTTGGACACCTACAGGCAGAAAGTATCTTGATAGGCACTCTCGCAATATCCCTCACCACCTGAAGTCGATGTACTAAACCAATATTGATAGCATCAAATCCGCATTGACAACGGCAGGCGAACTCTTTACGTGAAAAGCTCTCTGTTAAATCTCCCATTATCGTTTCCCATTCAATATCGTCTCTATCCTCACCACTATATCGTTAATCCTGTCAAGCTTTTCGAGGGCCCTGTCTATCACATCATGCCTCTCATCGCAAAGCTTTATATCCGGTTTGGCATTAAGACACTTCCTGGTAACGCCATGCTGGTATACCATAATGATTGTGATAATCCCAACAATGGAAATTCCTGTTCCGATCAGCCATTCAAAGGTTATCATTTAGTCCTCCCTATTTCTTACATTTAATTGGGCAAGAAAGCCCCTGTTTTTAAACGGGGGATGAATTGCCCTTTACATTTATTTTCCTTTAAGGTATAATCTAACATATGAATAAATCTCTTAAATATAGATTGTATCCTACCAAGAAACAGCAAAGACTTCTTCAAGAAACTCTTGATGAGTGTCGCTGGCTCTATAATCATTTTCTGGAGGAACGCAAGAACTCCTGGGAAAAAGATAAGAAAAGCATAGGATACTTTCAGCAAAGCAAATCTATTGTTGCTTTGAAAAAAGAGAGACCCTCTCTTAACAAGGTCTATTCGCAAAGCCTCCAAAATGTGGCTGACAGAATAGACAAAGCCTTTCAAAATTTCTTTCGTAGAGTGAAACAAGGACAAACCCCTGGGTATCCAAGATTTAAAAATTTTGACCGTTATAACAGTTTCACCTATAAACAGCCAGACTTTGGTTGGAATATAGAAACTAATTGTCTTAAACTTTCTAAAATAGGTTCTGTTAAAATCAAAATACATCGGCCTATTTTTGGAACTCTTAAAACTTGCATTATTAGAAAACAAGCGGGAAAATGGTATGTCTGTTTTTCTATTCAATATGAGCCTAAGCCATTGTCTGAAACTACCAAAGCAGTTGGTATAGATGTCGGACTTGAGAATTTTGCCACCTTTTCCACTAAAGAGAAGATTAAGAACCCTCGCTTTTTTAAGACAGACCAAAAGGCTCTTGCAAAGGCTCAAAGGAGATTGTCTAAACAAATTAAAAACACTTCTGAAAGAGCTAAGGTTAAAAAAGTTGTTGTTCGTATCCACGAGAGAATCTCTAATAGGCGACATAATTTCATTCACCAAGAAACCAGAAAGATTGTCAATAAATTTGGCATTATCTGTATTGAAAAACTTAACACCAAGAATATGTTGCAAAACGGTTTTCTGGCTAAATCTATTTCGGATGTGGCCTGGAGTCAATTTGCTAATATATTGTCGCAGAAAGCGGAAGAAGCTGCTCGACAGTTTATAGCAATTAACCCAAGAGGCACAAGTCAGACTTGTAGCCAATGCGGAACTATAGTCAAAAAAGACTTGTCTGTCCGTTGGCATCAATGCCCTACTTGTAATGTTCGTCTGCATCGAGATTATAATGCCTCCTTAAATATTTTAGCTCTGGGACTACAGAGCCTGGGACTTGTCCCAAGAAGCCCCTGAATTTATTCAGGGGAGTAGTCACTTATTTAATGCCCCCCTTGTAGATATAATACCAAATGGTAATATATTGTCAATAGAACTCTTTATTATCGTAGGAGAAACAGGGCCTCCGGTTGCTCTTGGTATTATCGGTATCTGGGTTGATTCTGTTGGTGTTTTTCCCATCGGTATACTAGCTCTTTGCCTTATATCTATATTTGCATGAGTTCCCGCAATCGCAGCAGATTTTAGGGATTGAGTAATAATATCCCTAATTAGAGGAGATTTCTCGATCCCTGTAGTCATATATCTAAATCCAGTCGGGGATGTCATAAATTTGGCGATACCATAGGGGCCTCCAAATGTGAGAATTAACCCCGTGGCGGCACTTACAGGGCTTTCCTTCCATGTCCCATATCCAGCCAATAATCCTCCTGTAATTAGTTGGATAGTATATATGGTCTGTGCTGTACCAGATGGGTTGCCCGCTATTTTTTCGGCAGCCCCTATATGCTGAGACAATTTTCTGAAGTTGTCTATCATTTGAAATTCTTGTTTATTGAATAAAGTTTTAAGGTATAAATCCCCAAATTTATCTATTTCTCTACCCGCCGCCGGAACATTTAAAACTTTTACAATACCCTGTGGTGTCATTAAGTCTTTTTGATGTCGAGAGAACAAATCGGTTAGCCATGCCTGCTTAACATTTTGAATGGTTGATTCAGGCAATACCTTTTTCATATCTTTTAATTCTGTTAGATTCCCCTTTGAGATAATAGTTAGGAAATCCTCATTTTGAATTGTGGAAATCCTTCTACCAATGGAGGGCTTACCTAATGCTGTTTCACCCTTAAATACTCCGAATATTTCTTCCCTTTGGAATTTTCTTGCATCATCAAGAGCTGACTTTGCGAGTGTACCAGCCTTGGCGGCAGCTAAATCCATATCCTTATCTATTGCCACAAGAACTTGTTTGGCAAATCTATTACCTTGATCCCCTGAGATTTCTTTATAAAAGGATAATTTTGAGACAGCCCTTCGGATAGATTCGAGTTCGGAGAAATCCATTGTTTTACTAATTCCCTGTTCTTGAAGTTTAGCCAAAATATCTTGTGGCATACCTCCATATCTTGTACCAGCGGTAACTTTAGCAACTGGACTAATATCAGAAAAAACTTTATTTAATACTGATCTTATTGGCCCAGGTAAATACTGAAAATCTTTTGTTTTCCTAATTTCATCTACTATTTTTGTAGTATTACTCAAGATCGTTGGAGTTCCTGTTGCCTCTTTTGCTGCAATATCATAGAGACTATCTCCAAATTTTTCTACTGGATCAAATTTTGTCTTCATCCCAAATCTTGCCACTTCACCTAAACCAGCTTTTTCAAGTTCTCCTCCCAATCCAGATAAAACCCTTTGACCATAAGCATTCATATCCTGAATTGTTCTTGCCGCTGCCTTTTGGGTAACACCAGCACCGCCTATTGCCTTATCCGCTGCATTAAAAAGAAGAGCTTGTGTTCTATTTCCCGTAACATCTGGAGCAAGGATTGAAACTTTCTCTCTCTTTGCTAAATCAATAATCCCTTGCATTTCTGGGGTGGTTGCTTTAGCCATTCCAGGTATAATCTTACTAAGAAAACTCTCTCCTACCTGCATTGCTATCGGAGCAGCTTTTTCTACGGGAATGGTTTTCTCTAATGCTTTGGCAGAAAGACCAGGGATTACACCAGAAACGCCTTTATAGATACTTTTGGCCAAAGCGGGAGCATTGTAAGTTGCCCAAGCCAATGCTTCTTCAGCAACAGGCTTTGTTAATTTTCCTCCGGTTTTCAGTAACCCAAGAGTTCCTCCAGTCAAAATACCTTGTATTACATCTACTGGATCACTGACAATATCTGGGCGTTTAAGTCCGGGTTCTTCAATAGGCCCTCCTGGTGGCGGAGGTGTGATGAACTGTTTCTCTTTGAGTCCTAATTTGCCAAGAAGACCAAACATACCACCAGCAGGTTCTTCACCTACCTGAATAGGTTGTAAAGTTGTCGGTTCTCCTGTAGTTAATTTTCTTTTTATGGCCTCTTCATATAAACCCTTTTTCTCTTCAGATAAAACTCCTCTGTCATAGGCTTCTTTGTAGGCTTCCCAGTCAGGCATTTTATTCCTCCAATGCTTTCAATAACTCCTCATTGCTCATAGATTTGTAATCCTTTTTCTTTACAACTTCCGTCTTTGATTTAATTACAGTCTCTGGATCAAGACCATAATCTACGGCATATCCCCTATACTCATTCCGAAGTTCCTTAAATTTCGATTCATATGCGATTTGAAACTGTTTTGCCATTATGTATAATGCATTCCTGTCATCAGGAGTTAGACCAGCACCACCAGCAGCCATCTTTGAAACCTTTCCCTTAATCTTATTCCAAAGCGCTAAGTCCTGTGGTGTTCTGATATATTCACTTTCCCTAACAACAGATTGGGGATCAGTCATCTTATTAAAAATAGTAATTAATGCCTGATCAACGGCTACAAAATTCTTAGTAATTTCAGATTCCTTTATTGCTTTGCCCATTATATTAAATCTTGTTTCAATATCTCTATAATCCTTTACGGGTTGTAAGTTGTTAAATTCTTTTCTTAAATTTGCTCCCAATTTTTTTTGTTCAAGTGGATTTGCTTCTTTTTTCCCGCCGAGAAACTCTAAATAAGATTTACTATACTCAGGAGTCCCTCTTTTGGTGGATTCCATCCCACTCGCCATTTCAAATTCACGTATACCAGAAGGCACTATTTCTCTTTCTTTTAAACTTGTTTCCCATTTCCTGAAATCTTCATAAGTTTTGCCTTCATTCCCAGGTATTCTTTTATACTCTTGAAAACTTGGTAAAGTTTCAGTCAGTGGCTTTCCCATAATTCCAGCAGGTAATACTCCCCCAGGAACCGCCCATACATATTCACCTTTTTCATTTTGGACTAAATGAGGAGCAGGTGCTTTTGCTGGTTTTACTTCCCTGCTCTCAATATATTGCTTTGTAAGTTCAGCACGTTGGGGGGCAGCATAACGGCCCCTACTAAGCATCTGCTCAAAATCATACATTGCCTTTTCTTCTGGATGAGCCGCCCAGTATCCAAGGTCTCTTCCAAAACCCATACCTTTCGCAATCAATTCTCTCTCTGACTCCTGTTTCTTTATATCAGCAGATAACTGTTCTTTTGCTAATATTTCTCCACTTATAGCCCCTGGAGTTCCGGCGGGAACTTCTTTATCTCCAAGAAAGAATCTCTCAGGCCCGACAGTCGCTTGTCCTTCTGGCCCCGCATAAACCCTCCCAGCCGGCGTATCTTTTATGTCTGTAATAAACCCTTTGAGTCCTGCAGGAATCGATATTTCAGGTGTAGGAGAAGGCGTTGAAACGGCACGAGGTGTCATAAGTTCCGCCAATTCTTTCTTTCTACGTTCGTTTTCATCATCGGGAGGCGTAACAGTGCCACCATATTGTCTTGACTCAAATGTCATTGGTTTCTGCTCACCCTCTTGAGCGAATGGACTCTTCCCTTGAAATATTCTTTGTCTGGCATGTTCCACCGCTTTATCAACTATTTCAAGTGTAGGTTTTCCACCACCAAGCAAATAATCAATTTCTTGTTGAGTTAGTGTTGGGACAAGGGTTGGTATCTCTGTCTCTTTTCCGTCAAAGTTTACACCGATGGATAGTTCGGTTGAAGGTTTCCCTTCTGCTCCTTGCAACTCTCCCCAAAATCCCTTACCTTTTTGTGTGCCATCTGCCCTAACTCCGTAAGATGAATTAACACCTCCACCATTAGTACGGGAGAACATAGGTATAGACCATTGACCTGCCGCCATACCTTCCTTCCTTTTCTTCTGCCATAACAAGTCCCCTTCGCTTATTCCCTTATCTGCTACCCCCAACTTTGTGGCTTCTGGCTGTATCCCATAGCTTTGTGCGGTAGGAGGTTCGGGGATACCTGGTAGAGAGGGCGGTTTTAACATTGAATATGGTTTTCCACCCGCAACCAACTTCTCTGAACCGATTGACATTGTCCCTTTACCTTCACTTATCCCCTTATCTGCCGTAGATTCTTTTACTTCAAAGGGCGTAGTCATTCCTTCCTGCCACTGAACCCTTTTGCCATCGACTATTCTGCTTGCCCCAGGCCCCCAATCACTCATTTGCTTTCTCTCCCAAAGGTTTTCTGGAGATCGGAAACCAGGATTTGTACCTCCCCCCATCTGTCTTGACTCAAGCGGAATACCCCCTTCGCTGGAAGGAGACTTCTTCTGCCCCTGTTCGTTAGAGGCCGACTTCTGCTGTCCCTGTGGTTTTAGAACAGATATGGCTGACTTGAGGATGTCATATTTCGATTGCTCTATTTTTAATTTTTCCAGTTCACCATGTGGAGGGATGACCAATCCCCCCAATTCCCTTGACTCAAGATTGGATGGTTTTACACTGCGAAGGATAGATTCAAGCATATCCAGTTTTCTTGTATCGTTATCTTTGGATGATGACGGAAATACACTACCTCCACCTTGTCTGGATTCAAGCGGTATAACTTCTCCCTTTTCCGCAGGAAAGTAGACCCCAGGAGCTGTCACCACTTCAGGGGCTTTCTCGGCTATCGTATATCCATGCGAAGGTTTAGACATTCCGCCTCCACCCCCTCGTGTAGCCATCCCAAGGATTTGAGCTAACCTATCCAAATTAGGATTAACATCCTTGTACCAATCTGTTCTCATATATTCCTCCACTAATTATACGGTTAATGGATCAAAAAAACTCCAATCAACCAGATACGCACTGTTATGCGAAGCTTTGTTGTCAGCCGATATACTTGCAGATGCACTAATGCTTGACAATGCACCGGCAACTACCTGAGAATTAATGCCTCCTATAGACTTGGCCGCTTCCAATCTCACATTCATTTCTACCTCAAAATTCTTAATATCTATCTCCACATTTTTGATAAGCAACTCGGCCTTCATTAACTCTTGTTTTAACTCTGCCTCAAATTCCCTCACATTAATCTCAGCCAGAGACGCAAACACTTGGGCTGATGTTTTATAAGCATCAAGGTCACCAAGATATTTCCTGATTATCGAGTCAATCCTTGCAATTTCGGTGTTCACTTGAGCGCTGTACATTGTTACCTTATATCCAATATAAGAAATACCTTGTTGAACGGCAAACTTGATATTGGCATCTGAAAGTTCAAAATTCTTGATCGCAATATCCCTGCTTATATCCAATCTTTTGTTGGCATAATCTATTTCAGCCTGAGCCAAAAGTTGACCCAGTATTGCATTGGCCAAAGTGAATCCACGTTTAGCCCATTCTGCACTAATATTGTCAAGATTATTCTGATGAACCAGTAAGGCACGTTCAGTCTCACGGTTAAATATTGCAGTCTCCACAGATTCAGGAATCGCCGCAGATAGATTCGATATGTCATTGATGATTTTACTACGCACCACATACTGTAAATCATCCGTATCTGATGGAGCAGTCGGTAGATTAATATCTGTATTTGGACTCGAAGGTATGGTTCCCGTAAAACTTCCAGAATCGGGAGGGGTAATATAATTGATGCTTGTGGTAATATCAATTATATTTAATGTCTTGCCCACCTGCCTTAAGTCCTCAATAACTGCATTGGCCTGATTCAAGGCATTTAACGCATATGACCTTCCATCCTCAAATTTTTCTTTTACAATCGTCGCTGATTCCTCAAATGCAAACCAACGTTTTTGAAATCCCGTTGCTGTAGCCATAATACACCTCCTTACTTAATTCCATCATCAGTGATGGTCTTAATCCCAAGGTTCTTCTTAGACATCATCCCAAAGTCCACACCCATTTCTTGAAGCCATAATACCATGGGTTTATCTGATTTCTCTTGAAACTGACATTCCTTACATTCAAACTTTACCTTATATTTTCCTATTTCGCCATTCTCACCCTCAGCATCCTTACAGGTATGGCAAAGCCCGAACATCTGCATTGCTTCTTTTCCACACCGGGGACACTTTCTAAGAGGAATAATTGGAGTCCCATTTTCCCTCACCATCTCATGTGGTGCTGGAAGGTGGTCAGCATCTTGAGTTGTCGTAGAAATTGTAGGCATCCCTAATATGGCCGAGGCTTCTTCGTAAAGCGTAGTGATGTTTTTCTCTTCGGGTAATCCTTTGGCTTCACGCAATGCTTTACCACACTTAATGATGATTAACTTAACTTGATGTATTTCTGGATTAAAGGCCATATTTCCTCAATACTATGCAAATTGCCATGGACAGCAACCATTAAGTTTTTGTTCCGCAGATCTTGAATCATAATAAAAATCCCCACTCATTTGTGGAGTGGAAATATTTTTACCAAACCAAACACTCTCCCCAAGACCACACCCAGGAGCAAAATTCCACATTTGATAAATATCATCTCCACCTGGTGATACATGCATTGAGCTAAATCCACCATCTAATTTAAAGGGAAAATCATAAGAAGTTTGAAAATATGTTTCCGTACTATCACATAAAATTCTATACATATCAACTTTTATTCTGTAAATTGAACCAGGAAACATCTCGGGACAGTAACCCTCTATATAACACCATGCTCCTGAACAAATATCAATTAATTGAAATATATAATGATATCCGGCCATATCAGATCCTGCTCCAATTCCTATTTTAATCTGTGCAGTTTTACCACAACAGTCAGTCAATACTATTGTGGGATTTTGGTCGCAATTTACGTTAGAACTTGGAGCAGTATATAGGGCCGTTAATGTATCCCCAGATGGAGTAAGTGTTCCACCACCAACCGTTAAATCCCAAGAATATGGCGCACAACCCTCTTCTGCTGTTAATGTTTGTGATGTATTAACCGACATCTGTAGGGATGTATATCCTATTTCAAGCTCTTTAGCCTCATCACAACAAGGTAATCGATGTACCAGATAGACTGTTTCGCATCGATCCTTAACAGAGATTGTTATATCATCTTTGCAACTACCACTTTCTGGAGGAGTATATACCATAGATTCTTTGAAGTCTCCGCTTGGTTCAATGCTTCCAACATTTTCCGAACTAATAAATTCCCACACATAAGGGGGGCACGATCCATCTCCTGGAGGTTTTGTTTCCCCTTCACCTAACACTTTTTCTTCGGGTCTTGCACGGAAGGAAGTTTCTTCTAATAATGAATCAAATGGAAGTTCTGCGGGAACTGGACACCAATCCCAAGTTTCATCACATTCTCCGTAACTTTCACAATCGCCACGGTCTTCACAGCCCCCCCTCCATTCATTAACGACTTCCCTTAAGGCAAGGATAAAAACCTCTCTTGCGGCAGGATCCTTTTGGCAACAATAATCTACTTCGACAATAATAGACTTAGACACATCAATAATAATTTGATCATGTCCAAATACAGAAGAGGCAGTGAGGACTGTTCCATCCGTGAATAACCTTGTCATTTTTAACTGACCCAAATCTCTAAACTTCATCTGATTCTTCAACTGGTAAAGAAGTTTATTCCCTTCTCCATAGAACAGGTTGGCATATTCCCTATCTCCTATATGGGATCGAGTTACCCAAACACTTGGATACTGTTTCATCCATTCATCAACCATACTAACGAATCTTCCTTTGAATTGATTCCACAAGCAGATTCAAACTATCAATATCAAAGTCTGCACCTCCGATATTCTGAAGTTCTACCGTATAAAATCTACCCTTTAATCCACGGGGGGGTTTAATTCTTTCCTCTCTAACTTCATCACTGACAATACTGGTCTGTTTCTCAACCGTAGTTGTCGTATCCTCATCCACGAATATTTTAAGTTTAAGATACCCGTCTGCTCTATGTGTAATCCACACATCCCTGATATATTTAATCAACGTATCTCCAAAATCCATAGACCCTGTTTTAATCTTTGAATCTATATCGCTTCCATTATCCGTATCTCCGCCTAATGGATATATTCCAGTATCTGTTGCTCCGAAATATGTTCCATTAAAACAGGCAATGGAATTGAAATTAAAATTGCTATAAGTTGATATGGCCTGATTGAATAAATTCATTGCAATGCCTTTATGTGTCTCCGCAGGTTCTATACTGGGACTGGCGCTTGGCGAGACGGATGGTGACATACTTGGACTCAATGAAGGACTTACAACTATTGATGGCAATGGGCTGGGGCTTGGACTTGGTGAAACACTTGGACTTCTGGACGGACTTCTACTCCAACTGGCAGATGGAGAGGCACTAGGAGACTTACTGGGACTGGCACTCGGAGATTTACTAGGGCTCGGAGAAGGACTTATAGATGGTGAAACACTTGGGCTTCTGCTCGGAGATTTGCTTGGGCTGACAGAAGGACTCGGACTTGGTGAAATACTTGGGCTTCTGCTGGGAGAAATTGAAGCACTTGGACTTAAAGATGGACTTGCGCTTGGGGAAACGCTGGGACTACGACTCGGCGATGCACTGGGGCTCTCGGAAGGACTAATACTTGGAGAAACGCTCGGACTTCTACTAGGCGATATACTGGGACTTGCTGATGGCGATTTACTTGGACTTACGGAGGCACTGGGACTGAGAGAAGGAGAAGCACTTGGCGATATACTCGGACTCCTACTTGGTGAAACACTAGGGCTTATAGAGGCACTTGGACTCAAAGAGGGTGATGCGCTGGGGGATTTGCTTGGACTCACACTTGGACTTAAAGAAGGACTTAATGATGGTGATACGCTAGGAGACTTACTTGGCGATAATGACGCACTGGGGCTCAAGGAAGGACTCTCCGAAGGACTTTCAGAGGGGCTTAACGATGCAGAAGGGGATAAAGATGGTGATTCGCTTGGACTTTCTGAAGCTGATGGAGATAATGACGGAGATTCAGATGGAGATATACTTGCCGAAGGACTTAAAGATGCACTGGGACTTAAAGACGGAGATTCACTGGGACTTAAAGATGCACTGGGGCTTAGGCTGGGAGAACTGCTTGGCGATATGCTTGGTGATGCACTTGGGCTCGGAGAACTCCAGGTTACAGTTAATCTAGCACATAAAGTTGTAGAGACATCATAAGATTTGAAATCTCTGTAGGCACCAGTGCCTGAAAAATAGTTTGTAAAAAATAAGACTAAATTATTTCCACTTACCCAACCAACTCTATCGACAATTTCCTGAATAATAGATATGACACTCGGAGAATTATAATCAACATCAGCAGACCAGGCCCCCATAACCTCATTTGCAGAGGCGGTTGTTCTCACCCTACCTACAAAATCGGGCTGAGTAAAAAAAGTTGCTGCATTATCAACATCTTCTCCTTCTATAAAAACAATACATGTATCGACGCTTAAAGAAGTATATGCCTGAAATGTAACGTATGCTCCTAGTATTGTTGCTCCTTGTGGAATAGTTACATTGGTAAACCTAACCCCAGCGTCTTGACTTACTCCATCAATATCTCCAAAAAGAAGATCATTGCTGGTTAAGTCGATGAGACTGCCATTTAAATAACAATCATCGCTACTTTGGGCTGGTTTAAATTCTGCCATTAAATCTCCTTATATTTACCAATCATTAATAATTGCTGATATGTTCCATCTTTAATAATGGCTGTGCCTGATTCTAAACCGTCAACAGAAAATAATCCTCTTTGCTGCGGAAATACTAAACCTTCATTATACCCAGCATAAACACCTTTTTTTGTCATCCAGTAAACGGTTTTCTTTATTACCTTACCCTTTATCTTTGCGGTTGCAGACATTCCTTCGATGGCAGGAACATCAAGGACTTTTCTTTGCACGAATTCAGACATTGGGTCTCTTCCTGCCATGAAATAAACTCCATTACTATCACTTACATAAATACCGTCATCCACAACCTTTACCATAGTGATACGACTTGGAAATGCAAGGACATTTTTGCGGGTATCCATTCTTGTAGGTATTGTTGCATCCGAAAAAAATAGATTAGAACCATGTGCCGCATAGAGTCTGCTATTATAGAACTCAAGAATTTGACCACCGACCATTTTAACTTTGAAAGTCTGTGCAGGATCGGGGAAAGGATAGGGTGTTGCTGTATCAGCATTAATGTATCCGACAATTGATTTAGATGCAAAAAATACAAGATTGCCATATTCCACATAGGAAAAGGTATCAGTTAGAGCAATGTCGGTAACAAGGTTAAAAGAGATATTATTAGAATTGAGATATTTCAAATTTGTTCCATCGGCAAATAAGCGTATTTTGTCATTCGCCCACAGATTTCTTATACTACTTCCTGAATAAACTGCATCACCATATCCATCTCTTCGGTGAGGCTTACCGTTATCGTCAATATCCACATTATCAAGTTTATAAAAGAATAATCCAGCCTTGCGTGGGACACTTACCGACGCAAGATCGGAAGTATTATCAGTTCCTAAAAATGCCTTAATATTTAAAAAGTGTTCAGACATAATGTTGAATCTCCTGGGCTACATATATTTGGTCATAATAATATGAATCCCCTATTGGATAACTTTGAGGATTACTCCTTACTTCTTCCTGCCCGAAATAATAATTTCCGACATCCTCCCCTGGTACTTCAGAAGGTGATGCAGAAGGACTGATGGATGGAGATATACTCGCCGATGGTGATAACGATGGACTTACTGATGGTGAAATTGAGGGAGAAACACTCGGCGACATGGAAGCCGAAGGGGATAAACTCGGACTTTCACTTGGACTCACGCTTGGGGATATTGATGCACTGGGACTTAGAGACGGAGAAATAGATGGTGATATTGAGGGACTAATCGATGGACTAACGCTTGGGCTTATTGATGGAGATACTGAAGCTGATGGAGAAAGACTTGGACTCACACTTGGTGATACGGATGGTGAAATACTGGGACTAATACTGGGACTCATAGAAGGAGAAACTGATGGACTCACAGAAGGAGATACACTGGGACTGATACTCGGAGACGCTGACGGGCTTATAGAAGCACTCGGCGATAGACTCGGACTCGCCGATAGGGATATACTTGGGGAAACTGAAGGAGAGATTGATGGTGATACACTTGGAGAAATAGAAGGAGAAGCCGATGGTGACATTGAGGCACTCGGACTTAACGATGGGGACATAGAAGGTGATGCACTCGGACTAACCGAGGGTGATACACTAGGACTTAGAGAAGGACTTGCAGAGGGGGAGATTGAGGGAGATAATGAAGCTGAAGGACTTAGACTTGGGGATACACTCGGTGAAATGCTTGGCGAAGCAGAAGGTGATATAGAAGGACTTATCGATGGACTGGCAGAGGGGGATACACTTGGACTCATTGATGCTGATGGACTAAGGGATGGTGACATAGAGGGCGATATACTTGGGCTTACTGAAGGAGAAATAGAAGGACTTACACTTGGAGAAGCGGACGGGGAAATCGAAGGAGATAAACTCGCTGAGGGACTTAAGGATGGTGATGCCGAAGGTGATACACTGGGACTAAATGAAGGGCTAATACTGGGAGATGGACTCGGAGAAAGGGAAGGTGACGGCGATGGAGACATGCTGGCACTTGGGCTTAAACTTGGAGACATAGAGGGGCTTGCACTCGGTGAAATCGAAGGGCTTATACTGGGAGATATAGATGGTGATAAACTCGGTGATACCGAGGGACTTACCGATGGGGAAAGGCTTGGACTTAAGGATGCTGATGGTGATAGGGAAGGACTGGCACTGGGAGAGATAGATGGAGAAGCTGAAGGACTGGCACTTGGCGATACTGATGGTGATACTGATGGACTAACAGAAGGTGATAAACTGGCACTGGGACTTAATGACGGACTCACAGATGGTGATAGTGATGGAGACACCGATGGCGAAACACTCGGACTGATAGAGGGTGACATACTTGCTGATGGTGAAAGAGACGGTGACATTGAGGGTGAAACAGATGGACTTACTGAAGGACTGATAGAAGCCGATGGACTCAATGACGGTGACATACTGGGACTTACACTTGGTGACTCTGACGGAGATACACTTGCCGATGGAGAAAGCGAGGGCGAAACGCTTGGACTAACCGAAGGACTGACTGAAGGCGATACAGACGGAGATACGGATGGACTAATTGACGGACTTGCTGAAGGTGAAACACTCGCACTCGGAGACAAACTGGGTGACTCCGAAGGGGATATCGATGGACTTAGGCTTGGTGAAGCCGAAGGACTTATACTCGGAGAAATGCTCGGTGATGCAGATGGTGAAACGCTTGCACTGGGACTGAGAGATGGTGACACGCTCGGACTTACCGAGGGGCTAACTGAGGGACTCGCAGACGGACTAATCGAAGGCGAAACGCTCGGTGAGACACTCGGTGATACAGAAGCACTGGGGGATAAAGATGGAGACATCGAAGGCGATGCAGATGGACTTACCGAGGGCGATATACTTGGTGAAACTGACGGACTTACGCTTGGGGAGACACTCGGACTTAAAGAAGCCGAGGGGCTAAGGGATGGAGATACACTGGGGCTAACGGATGGAGATAATGAAGGTGAAGCACTGGGACTTAATGATGGAGACGCACTTGGCGAAGCTGACGGACTTACACTTGCCGAAGGTGACAGAGAAGGACTTACACTTGGAGAAACGCTGGGACTTACGGAAGCACTTGGGCTAAGCGAGGGACTCACTGATGGAGAAGCAGAGGGACTTATAGATGCACTCGGAGAAAGACTTGGACTCTCCGAAGGTGATATACTGGGTGAAATTGAGGGACTAATACTTGGGCTGATTGAGGGTGAGACAGACGGACTTTCGGAAGGGCTAACAGACGCTGATGGAGAAAGTGATGGACTCATCGACGGACTAACAGACGGTGACACGCTTGCTGACGGACTCAGACTCGGAGACACTGAGGGTGAAATACTCGGCGATATACTGGGCGACACTGAAGGTGATACTGAAGGACTAATACTGGGTGAAATAGATGGACTCACACTCGCTGATGGACTAAGTGAGGGAGATATACTTGGGCTGACACTTGGCGATAAACTTGGACTTACTGAAGGACTTACACTTGGGCTTGCACTGGGACTTACACTCGGAGAAGCAGAAGGCGATATACTTGGTGACTCTGAATAAATATCAAAATCTACTATATTATTTGGATCAAATCCGCTGTCTATGCTTGCCCAATTCCTCACCGTCCCATTAAGAGAAGAGACGATGTGGACAGCGGTCACTGGGCAATCGGTGACACGCCTTGAAGTAACATCATCAATATAATCAGTGATCCCACTTACCGTAGAAAATAATATAATGCCCGCATTATTCCCACCTAAAATTTCTGTGTAATAACGAA
>Ga0180732_1000151_pt1 | contig 66690 bp, 59 predicted proteins | sample KR11_01MetaG_FD_148674 | JGI IMG/M metagenome (GOLD analysis project Ga0180732, IMG submission 148674) | Groundwater microbial communities from the Olkiluoto Island deep subsurface site, Finland - KR11_0.1 MetaG | ecosystem: Environmental > Aquatic > Deep subsurface > Groundwater | place... | reverse complement strand
TGCTGGAGCTGGTGCTGGTGCTGGTGCTGGTGCTGGTGCTGGTGCTGGTGCTGGTGCTGGTGCTGGTGCTGGTGCGGCTGAAGCGAGCACGGGAGCGGCGGCAGTCAGCGCCGCAACTGCAAGCACAATTCCCACTGCCCTGTGGGTATTAGGCGGCGTGGGGTTGGCAGCTGCCGCTTCGGGTAGCAGCAGCGACAATGGTGGCAACAAAAATGCGCCAATCATCACCAGCAACGGTGGCGCTGCGACCGCGTCGATCAATGTAGCAGAGAATGCCACGGCGGTAACCACGGTGACCGCCAGCGACGCCGACGCAGGCGATATCAAAATTTTCAGTATCAGCGGTGGCGCCGATGCCGCCAAATTCACCATCAACGCAAGCACCGGCGCCCTCGCCTTTGTGGCCGCGCCCAACTTTGAAGCGCCGAGTGACGCTGGTGGCAACAACGTCTACGACGTCACGGTGACCGTGACAGACAGCGGAGGAATGACTGATGTGCAGTCTATTGCAGTCACAGTGACCAATGCGAACGATGCACCGGTCTTCACTTCGCCAACGACGGGCAGCGTAGCGGAAAACAGCACCGCGGTCTTGGCCGTGGTGGCGACCGACGCCGACCTGCCCGCCCAGACCTTGAGCTACAGCATCAGCGGTGGCGCTGACGCTGCGAAGTTCACCATCAACGCCAGCACCGGCGCACTCGCCTTTGCGGCCGCACCAGACTTTGAAGCACCAACTGACGCTGGTGCCAACAACGTCTATGACGTGACGGTGACGGCCAACGACGGCGCTGGCGGCACAACGCAACAGGCCATTGCCGTGACGGTCACTGGCGTCAATGACAACAGCCCCGTGATTACCAGCAACGGCGGTGGCGCGACGGCATCGCTCAGTGTGGCAGAGAACGCCACAGCAGTCACAACCGTGATCGCCACAGATTCCGATGTTGGCGACAGTAAAACCTACAGCATCAGCGGTGGCGCCGATGCCGCCAAGTTCACCATCAATCCCACCACGGGCGCACTCGCCTTTGCGGCGGCACCAGACTTTGAAGCGCCGACTGACGTCGGCGGCAACAACGTCTATGACGTAACAGTGACCGTGACCGATAGTGGCACCAACACCAACACCAACACCGACACCCAGACCATCGCGGTGACGGTGACCGCCGTCAATGACAACAGTCCGGTGTTCACTTCAGCCGCAACGGCGAACGTGGCAGAGAACAGCACCATCGTGCTAACCGTGGCGGCAACCGACGCCGACCTGCCCGCCCAGACCTTGAGCTACAGCATCAGCGGTGGCGCTGACGCTGCGAAGTTCACCATCAACGCCAGCACCGGCGCACTCGCCTTTGCGGCCGCACCAGACTTTGAAGCACCAACTGACGCTGGTGCCAACAACGTCTATGACGTGACGGTGACGGCCAACGACGGCGCTGGCGGCACAACGCAACAGGCCATTGCCGTGACGGTCACTGGCGTCAATGACAACAGCCCCGTGATTACCAGCAACGGCGGTGGCGGGACGGCATCGCTCAGTGTGGCAGAGAACGCCACAGCAGTCACAACCGTGATCGTCACAGATTCCGATGTTGGCGACAGTAAAACCTACAGCATCAGCGGTGGCGCCGATGCCGCCAAGTTCACCATCAATCCCACCACGGGCGTACTCGCCTTTGCGGCGGCACCAGACTTTGAAGCGCCGAGTGACGCCGGCGGCAACAACGTCTATGACGTAACAGTGACCGTGACCGATAGTGGCACCAACACCGACACCCAGGCCATCGCGGTGACGGTGACCGCCGTCAATGACAACAGTCCGGTGTTCACTTCAGCCGCAACGGCGAACGTGGCAGAGAACAGCACCATCGTGCTAACCGTGGCGGCAACCGACGCCGACCTGCCCGCCCAGACCTTGAGCTACAGCATCAGCGGTGGCGCTGACGCTGCGAAGTTCACCATCAACGCCAGCACCGGCGCACTCGCCTTTGCGGCCGCACCAGACTTTGAAGCACCAACTGACGCTGGTGCCAACAACGTCTATGACGTGACGGTGACGGCCAACGACGGCGCTGGCGGCACAACGCAACAGGCCATTGCCGTGACGGTCACTGGCGTCAATGACAACAGCCCCGTGATTACCAGCAACGGTGGTGGCGCGACGGCATCGCTCAGTGTGGCAGAGAACGCCACAGCAGTCACCACCGTGACCGCCACAGATTCCGATGTTGGCGACAGCAAAGCCTACAGCATCAGCGGTGGCGCCGATGCCGCGAAGTTCATTATCGATTCCACCACGGGCGCACTCGCCTTTGCGGCGGCACCAGACTTTGAAGCGCCGACTGACGCCGGCGGCAACAACGTCTATGACGTAACAGTGACCGTGACCGATAGTGGCACCAACACCGACACCCAGGCCATCGCGGTGACGGTGACCGACCTCAACAACGAAGTCGCGCCCGTGATTACCAGTAACGGCGGTGGCGCGACGGCATCGCTCAGTGTGGCAGAGAACGCCACAGCAGTCACCACCGTAACCGCCACAGATTCCGATGTTGGCGACAGCAAAACCTACAGCATCAGCGGTGGCGCCGATGCCGCCAAATTCAGCATCAACCCAAGCACCGGCGCACTTGCCTTTGCGGCTTCACCGGACTTTGAAGTCCCAACTGACGCCGATGGCAACAACGTCTACGACGTGACGGTCACAGTCACCGACAGCGGCACCAACACCGACAGTCAGGCCATCGCGGTCACGGTGACTGGCGTCAATGACAACAGCCCGGTGTTCATTTCAGGCGCATCGGTGAATGTGGAAGAAAACACCACCTTTGTTTTGCCCGTGATAGCCGTGGATGGGGATCTGCCCACGCAGTCGCTGAGCTACAGCATCACCGGCGGCGGCGATTTTGCAAAGTTCACCATCAACGCCAGTACCGGTACGCTCGCCTTTGTTGCAGCACCAGACTTTGAAGCACCGACCGACGCCGGTGGCAACAACGTCTATGACGTGACAGTGACCGCCAACGACGGCGCGGGCGGCATAACGCAGCAGGCCATTTCCGTGACAGTAACTGCCGTTAACGACAACAATCCGGTATTCACTTCGGCCGCAACGGCGAATGTGGCAGAGAACAGCACCGCCGTGCTGACCGTAACGGCAACGGACGCTGACCTGCCGACCCCGACCCTGAGCTACAGCATCAGCGGGGGTGCCGATAGTGCAAAATTCACTCTCAACTCCACTAGTGGCGCGCTCGCCTTTACAGCAGCACCCAACTTTGAAGCGCCGACCGATGCTGGTGGCAACAACGTCTATGACGTGATGGTGACGGCTAGCGACGGAACGGGCCGCACAACGCAGCAGGCCATCGCTGTGACGGTGACTGACGTCTTTGACAACAACCCAGTAATCCAGAGCGTGTCGGTTAACAACGGGGCTTACGCGTTGAACGAAAACATCCAGGCAACCGTGACCTTTGACCAGATCGTAAACGTCACCGGCGCACCTGAGCTAGCGCTGAACATCGGTGGTGTCCCCAAGATCGCAAGCTTGGTCACGGGCAGTGGCAACAACACGCTTACATTCCAATACACGGTAGAGGCCGGCTTGACCGACAACGATGGCGTCGACGTCATTGCCAATGGGCTGTCCCTTAACGGTGGATCGATCACGAGCACCTCTGCCGTTGCAGCGCTACTCACCTCTGCGGCTGCGACTTTTGCGGGTGCGACCGTGGACACCACTCGCCCCACAGAAGCCGGCGCCAGCTTCACGGAATCGATGAACTCGACTGAAAGCATCAGCCTGTCATTTAGCGAAGCCGTGACAGCATTCAACACCAATGGACTGACCCTGCACAAAAACCCCGATCTGAGCAACGGACAGGGCGGCTGGAATAATCCGACTGTTATATCGGCTACCGGTGTCAGCGGTTCGGGCACAAGCACGCTCACGATCACGACCAACACCGAACTGACCAGCACGGATGTTGTGCGGGCGTATTACGACGCAACTTGGGGCAATATCACGGATCTGGCTGGCAACCCATTGAGTTCGGGCGAAATCTGGTTCGGTGGCTCTGGCGCCAGCGTCATTGATCTGAGCGAGTACGGCTCCAACCTCCCGATTACCTTGCGCGGCAATGGCGGGGCTGACCAGCTGACGGGAGACAGCACGAACAACGCAATCATTGATGGCGGCGGCGCCGACACGCTCACCGGTGGACGCGGTGCGGACACGATCCGGCTGGTCGAGAACGGCGTCGACAGCAGGGCCTACGCTAAGGACACCATTGTCATCGGTTTGGGCGACAGCACGGTCAATGGCTGGGATTTCATCAGGGGCTCAGGCACCAGCCCCACGGGCACCGGTTTCGATATTTCATCAGTCGACGCTACCAAGCATGACGTGCTGAGCCTGCCGTCTAACGTGATCGCGGCCAACACTGGCGCCGACATTGATGGGGTTGATTCGGGTGCGATAGGCAAACACAGCATCAGCGGCGGCATTGTCACTTTCAAGGATGCCTCGGGAACCGCAATTCTGATCAACCAGGCCAATTCAAGTGACGCTCGCAGCTACCTCTCTGCCAATATCCACAGCCCCGGCACGACCGTTGCATTCAAGTTGGATGGCGACAGCAACGGCACCATTGACAGCCTGGTTGTGTTCCAGGACAACGGCACGATTCCCCTGTCCAACAACTTCGTTGTGCCGGACACCGTGGTAGTGTTGGCCGGCCTGATCAACGTGGCCAACGCCACGCTGGGTACTGCAGCCGGCGCGAACGTGGTCCAGTTGGTGGACACGACCGCACCCTACCCGGTCGGTTTTGCCCTCACCAGCAATGGCATTGCGCTCAACTTTGCCGAGAACACATTCGCCACCGCCAGCGTCGCGTTGTCATTGAAGCTCAATGGGAGCGGTGCTGACATGGCGATCACCGGCATTACCGGTAGTGGCACCACCGCCATGGGCTTCACCACCGGCACGACGCTGTCAGCAAGTGACTGGGTGCTGCTGAATTACACCGCAACGAGCGCCGTCAATGGCCTCAGCGACGCAGGCGGCAATTTTCTGGAAGGCGACAACGAAGGCGGATACGGCGGTTCGGCTGAAGGGTCCGCCGGCAACAACACGATCAACCTGAGCAACGCTGGCATTTACAGCGCCACGGGCGGCTACGACATTAACGGCGCTGGCGGCAACGACACCCTCACGGGCTCCGCTGCGGGGGACTGGATCTCTGGCGGCACCGGGGCGGACCTGATGACTGGCGGCGGCGGCTCGGACGATTTTGGCTTCGAGCAGGGCGACTCGCCAGCGGTGACGGCCATGAGCCTGGGTGGCAACAGCATTCTTGACAACGGCGACACGTTCACCTTTGCCAATGGGGTTGACCGCATCACCGACCTTGTCACCGGCGAAGGCCTCGGCCTGAACGCCCTGAACGAAGATATGTCCGGCCAGGCGGGCGTGGGCTGGATGGGTGCGCAGAATCAGACGCCAGCCAACAGTGGTGTGCCCAGCAACGGGCTGGCAGTGGACCAGGGTTTCTTCCTGACTCAGGGTAACTACAGCGGTACCGTATTCACCGTCAACAGCACTGGTGCCGATACGCTGGTGATGTACGACGGCGACTTCTCCGGTGGCGTGACGCAAACCGGCATCGTGCTCAGCGGCGTCACGCTGGCGCAACTCAACGCTTACAGCGGCGGCAACTGGATCTCGCACATCTAAGGGCTGCACCCGGCAGCTTCGTGCATGATTGAAAGACCGTCCGCGCAAGCGGGCGGTTTCTTTTTTTATCGCTCACAAAAAAGCTGGCGGCGCCAACAAGAACATGGCTGTGAAAATCAAAACGATCTGCACCGGCGCGCTGAGCCTGCTGGCCCTGGGCGCGCTCGCGCAACCGGCCTGGAACCTCGGGCAACTGCTGCAAGCAGCCCAAGCCAGCCACCCGCTGGTGCTGGGTAAACGTGCTGCCCAGAGCGCTGCGCTTGCGGAGCGAGAAGGGGCCAACTGGCAACGCTTTCCTGCGCTCAGCCTGGAGGCCAGCACGCAGAGTGGCGGCGCCAACCTGATTCGTCTAGAGCAGCCGCTCTGGACCGGTGGGCGCATCACGGCCGCCATGGACGCGGCGGCCAGTCGCATGGATGCTGCCGGTGCGGCGCTCGATGAAGCCCGGCAGGAACTGACACTCAAGGTGATCGCCGCCAGCACTGAGACGCTGCGCCAGCAGGCCCGCCAGCAACACGGTGGCAGCGGTGTGAAAGAACACGAGAAGCTGCTGGCCATGATTCAGCGACGCGTGGCTCAGGAAGTGAGCCCGCTGGCGGACCAGCGCCTCGCAGCGTCGCGCTTGTATGCCAGCGCGAACGAGCTTTCCGTCACCACGCAGGCACTCAACAATGCATTGGCTCAACTGGCCCAACTGGTCGGCCAGCCGGTAGTGGCGCTGGCTGTGCAGGACTTGCCTGAAGCTGGCGCCCCCGCCAGCCTGGAGTCAGTCCTGGGCCTGACGCTGGCCCGGTCGCCCACATTGCGGCGGCTGGTCTTTGAAGAAGCAACGGCCCAGGCCGACATCGCTGCCAAGCGCTCGGCCTACCTGCCGCAGCTGGTGTTGCGGCTGGAAAACAGCAGCGGCGGACAGACCCCAGAGCAGCGCGCCATGCTGGTGCTGCTGGCGCAGCCCGGTGCAGGCTTGTCGGCCAAATCCGGCGCCGACGCAGCGGTGGCCCGGCGCGAGGCTGCGCGCCTAGCCCGCGAGGCTGCAGAGCGTGATGTGCGCGAGCGCGTCACGCTGGACTGGAATGAATGGCAAGCGGCGCGAATGCGCCTGGACAATGCCAGTCAGGCGCGCGCCATGTCAACTGAGGTGTCCGACTCCTATGCCCGCCAGTACACCACCGGCCGCAAGACCTGGATCGATGTGTTGAACGCGGTCCGCGAGGCGACCCAGTCAGAGCTGGCGGTAGACGATGCACAGGCCCAGATGCTGGCCGCAGGGCTGCGTTTGCGTGCGCTAACAGGCACACTGACCGACGGCATTGGCGCCACGCCATGAGCCGACGTGCGCCCACTACGGCGGCAACCGCCCCAGGAAGTCACACCTAATGAACAAAGACATTGCTACGCTGATCGACAAGTGCGCGCGCCTGGCGGGCCAACGGGTTGCGGGTGGACGCCTGAGCGACCTCGGCCACCTGACTGCAGGTTTGGGCGCAACCGCGCTGTTCCGCGAGGCGTGGCGCGCCGCCGGACTGCACGGCGATCCAGCGCGGTTAGTCGACCCTACACCCGCCCACCTGCCGCTGGCCGGCTGGCGCCCCGACTTGGGCTGGCTGCTGGTGCAAGGGCGCGGCGCCGATGGCCAATGGCGGGCAGAACAACTCGACGGCACTTTTGTGCCACTGCAACGGCTGGATGACGTCGAATGCCTGTCGCTGCCCCGGCGCGACGACACCGCCACCACCGCGCCACGAGCCATCGGGTTGGTCTGGCAGGCACTGCTGGCACGCAAGCGCGTATTCCTGGAGGCGGTTCTGGCGACAGGGCTGGTCAACCTGCTGACACTGGCCACGTCCATCTACAGCATGCAGGTCTACGACCGGGTCATTCCCAATCAGGGCTTCCAAACCTTGTGGGTGCTGAGTGTCGGTGTGGCGCTGGCCGTTGGGCTGGAACTTTTGCTCAAGCAGGTGCGCAGCCACACAGTCGACCGGGCCTGCAACGCCATTGACCAGCAATTGTCAGAATGGTTCTTCAGCCGCATGATGGGCATCCGCATGGAGGCACGCCCGGCCTCGGTCGGGACGCTGGCCTCCCAGGTCAAAGGCTTTGAGATGGTGCGCGGCGTGCTGGCTTCGACCTCGCTTTTTGTGCTCGCCGATGTGCCATTTGCGCTGTTTTTCATTTTGGTGATCGGGCTCGTAGGTGGCTGGGTGGTAGCGGTGCCGTTGATCGCGCTCCCGATCGCATTGGCAGCGGGCTTGATGTTCCAGCGCGCGATCCAGCGCCACACCCGGCTCAATCTGGCTGGAAATAACCGCAAGGCCGGCCTGCTGGTCGAGGCGGTCGACGGCGCCGAGTCGCTTAAGGCCAACAGTGCCGAATGGCGCCTGCAGGCGCGCTGGAACCGCCTTGTGGCCGAAACGGCCGAATCAGACCAGCGCATTCGCACCTATTCGGCCCTGGCGCAAAACCTCACCGTGGCGCTGCAGCAGCTGGGTTATGTGGCGCTGGTGGCGCTGGGCGCGTATTTCGTGACCCTCAACGAATTGACCATGGGCGGTTTGCTGGCGTGCACCATCATCAGCAACAGGGCCATGATGCCAATCGTGCAATTGCCAGGCGTGATGGTGCAATGGGCACATGCCCGCGCCGCCGTCGAGGGGCTAGACCAGATTATTGCGCTGCCAAGCGAAGCCGATGACGCGCCGCACGCCCTGGCACCCCAGACGCTGGCAGGAGGGCTGCGGCTGGAGCGCGTGCGCTTTGCCTATGGCCTGGCGCCGCGCCCGGCACTTGAAATCGAGCGTCTGGAAATCAAAGCAGGCGAGCGCGTGGGCCTGCTCGGTGCCATTGGCTCGGGCAAGAGCACGCTGCTCAAGCTGTGCTCGGGCCTGTATCGGCCGACTGAGGGAAAATTGTTTCTGGGTGGCCTGGACGTAGCCTTACTCACTCAAGCCGTGGCACGGGAAGCACTGGGCTACTTGCCGCAGGACGCACGCCTGTTCAGTGGCACCCTGCGCGACAACTTGCTGCTGGGTCTGCCCGACCCCGGCGATGAATCGATTTTGCTGGCCGCACAGCGCACCGGGTTGATCGAACTGATCGGCGCGCAGCCCAAGGGCCTGGCGCTGGAAATCACCGAGGGCGGGCGCGGTGTATCGGGCGGGCAAAAGCAACTCATCATGTTGACACGCACCTTGCTGGCCAGTCCCCGGGTCTGGCTCCTCGATGAGCCGACCGGCGCCATGGATTCAATGACCGAAGCGCGTGTCGTCAGCCTGCTGCGCGAGATAACCGGCGCGGGCGCCACCCTTGTGGCGGCCACGCACAAGACCGCCCTGCTGCCACTGTTCGACCGGCTGATCGTGCTGCAAAACGGACGCATCCTGCTGGACGGGCCACGCGACGCGGTGCTAGCCAAACTATCAGGTCGGCCGCAATCGGCTGCTCAGGAGAAACTGGCATGACGATTGACACAAACACCGCAAGCAGCCGGATGGTGATCTGGGGCTCATTCCTGGCCATCGCCGGCTTCCTGGTCTGGGCCAATTGGGCGGAGCTGGACCAGATCACGCGCGCCAGTGGCCAGGTTATTGCCAGCTCTCGCAACCAGGTGATCCAGGCGCCCGATGGCGGAGTGCTGGCCGCGCTGCCCGTGCGTGAAGGCGCCCAAGTCAAGCGTGATGAACTGCTGGCGCGCTTTGACAAGACCCGCACTGAAGCCAGTTATTTGGAGAGCGCCGCCAAGGCGGCAGCCCTGCGAGCGAGCCTGGCCCGGCTGACGGCCGAGATCGTCGGGGGCCAGCCCAAGTTCCCACCCGAGCTCGACCAGTACCCGGACTTCCGCACCACCCAATTGGCACTTTTCAACAAACGACAGGCCGCCGTGCGCGAGGAAATTGGTGCGCTGGAGCAATCCCGCACCCTGATCAAGGAAGAGCTCGACATGAACCTACCCCTGCTCAAGACCGGCGACGTCAGTCGGGCCGAAATACTCAAGCTCCAGCGCCAGGGCGCCGAGATTCAGGGCCAGATGACCAATCGGCGCAACAAATACCTGCAGGAGATTCAGACCGATCTGGCCAAAGCCCAGGAAGACCTCGCTGGCGTTCTGCAAATCCTGGCGCAGCGCAAAGAGCAACTCGACTACACCGAGATCCGCGCACCCATGGACGGCATCGTGCGCAACGTACGCCTGACCACCCTGGGCGGCGTAGCCAAACCGGGCGAAGAAATCATGCAGATCGTGCCGCTCAATGACGACATGATTATCGAGGCCAAGGTCAAGCCCGCCGACATTGCTTTCATCCGACCCGGCTTGTCGGCCAACGTCAAGCTCGACGCCTATGACTACACCCTCTACGGCACGCTGCGCGGAGAGGTTATCTACATCAGCGCCGACACCCTGAACGAAGAGGTGCGCGGCAACGAACTGCCCTATTACCGCGTACAGATCAAGACGAGCGCCGACAACCTGGTCAGTCGGGGCAATCGGCGCATTGACATTCAACCGGGCATGACCGCCTCGGTTGAGATCAAGACCGGCAGTAATACGGTGTTGCGTTACCTCACCAAACCGATCACAAAAACACTCAACGAGTCACTGGGTGAGCGCTGAAAGTGAACCGCCCCTCGATCTTATTGCTCATGCCCACGGCCAGGTCCCTCACCCACCTGCTCTACCTGCATGGCTTTCGCTCGTCGCCGCAATCGGCCAAGGCGCGCTTGCTGGCGCAGCACATGGCCACGCAGCACCCCGCTGTGCACTGTTGGTGCCCGCAGTTGCCGCCCTCGCCGCGTGAAGCCATGGCGCTGTTGCTGCAGGGCAGCAAAGACTGGCCGCGCGCGTCGATGGCGGTGGTCGGCTCTTCGTTGGGAGGCTTTTATGCCACCAATATTGCCGAGCAGACCGGCTGCAAGGCGGTGCTGCTGAACCCGGCGGTGAACCCGGCACGGGACTTGGAAAAATACATTGGTGAGCAAAGCTGCTGGCAAGACCCGCAGGAAAAATTTTTCTTCAAACCTGAGTTTGTGCAGGAGTTGCGCGACTTGAGCTGCGGGGCACTGACCCAACCTGAACGCTATCTGGCCATCATTGCCAAGGGCGATGAACTGCTGGACTGGCGCGAGTCACTGGTGCGCTACGCCGGAGCCCACATCCGCCTGTTGCCAGGCAGCGATCACGGCTTGAGTGACTTTGCGCTGCATGTGCCTGCCGTGATGGCGTTTTTGGGCTTGCCGCAAGCGAATTCAGACTTTTGACGCGCGCCGAGGGCAAATTGCCGGTGTGTCCCGTCGAGTTACGCTCAGTCTGGCAGGTCAATGATCTGCGCCAGTGGCACATCGCCAGGCGCCTCGTAGTGGGCCAGCACCCAAGCGCGGGTTGGATGCTGCGCCGCGCCCTGCAACAGTTCCAGCACCAGGCCAATGGAGGCTTTGTCGAGCGCGGCAAAGGGCTCGTCCAGCAGCGTCAAGGCGGCGCCCGAGGCAAAGGCAGCGGCCAACCAGACCTTGCGCTTGGAGCCGGTGGACAGCATGTACATCGGCTTGTCCAGATGCGGCGTCAGCGCCAAAGCTTGGCTCAGTTCGCCCAGCAGCGGCGCGTCAAAGCCGGGGTAGCTGCCGTGCAGCGACCTGAAGTAATTCACCGGCGTGATCTGATCAAAGGCCTGCGAGCGCGGGTCGACCCAGAACAGCTGTTGCCGGTAGGCTCGCGGCTGCTGCTGCATGCTGGCATTGTTGAGTTGGAGCTGACCGGCCTGCGCTGGCAGTTCCCCGGCCAGCAAACGCAGCAACGTGCTCTTGCCACTGCCGTCCCCGCCGCGCACCAGCGTGAGCCCCGGTGTGATGCTTGCCGACCAGTCGGTGAACAGCGCGCGCTGGGGGTAAGCAAAGCACAAGCCTGTGACCTGCAGCACAACGGGCAGGGTGATGGCGTCATCTTCGAGGCGCGGGACCGGCGTCATTTTTATACTAAATACATAGCGTTATAGCTATATTCCATGCGGTCCAGCGCCATTTTCTATTTGAAAATTAGCGCCTTAGCGCGGCTGGCTGTGGGTGCGAATCCAATTGGCAAAGGCGGATTCTTCAAGTTCGCCTGCGGCAACTGACAACATCGTCAAAACGCAATCGGCGTCTGTTGCGCTCAGGTCGTAGCCATTGAGCGCCAAAAACAACTCCAGCGCCACAAAGCCCGTGCGCTTGTTGCCATCGATAAATGGATGGTTGGGTGAGATACCGTAACCGTAGCTGGCGGCCAGGTCGGCCGCATCGGGTGAACCATAGTGGGCGAGTTGTTGCGGCCGGGCGAGGGCAGACTCAAGTAAATTGGGGTCTCGCAGGCCAGCGCCACCCCCGTGTTCTGCCAGCTGTTCGTCGTGAACAGCATGAATCAAGGCACTTTCAATCCACACCCAGTTTTGACGCTGTGCGCTCATTTGGCCAACTCATGCAAGACCGCGCGACGTTTTTTCATAATGCTTCGCGCCTGCATCATTTGCTCATCAAAAGTGGGGTCGTAGGGCGAAATGGTGAAACCATTGGCTGTGTCTGTCATAAAAACAGCGTCGCCCTTTTCAAGATGCAAGCGCGCCAACACCTCTTTGGGCAAAATCACGCCCACCGAATTGCCAATTTGTGAAAGTTTAAGTGTGGTCATGATCAGCCTTTGAAGTTATAACATTTGTTATGTTATCAGTTTTTGCCTACCACAGCCACAACGGGCCGGGCCGCGCCAAGATGGGTTCGGGCGGCTCTGGCGTCAATCCTGCGGGTCGATCTTTTCCTGCACTGCGCTGAGCACGCCTTCGCACCCGTTCTCGATCACATCGAGCACCTGCTCAAAATCGTTCGGCTGGCCGTAAAAGGGATCAGGCACATCCTGGCTGACTGGCTCGCTGCAATACTGCGTGAAGTAGTGCAGCTTGTGCGCAAACCTGGGCGGGCAGCTCAGTCGCAAGGTCAGCAGGTTGCTCTCCTCCATCGCCAGAATCAGGTCAAAGCGCTCGAAGTCCTCGGGCTGCAACAGCTTGGCCGTGAGGCTGGAGAGGTCGTAGCCCCGGCGCATCGCGTGTTTTTGGGCATGAAAATCGACCGGCTCGCCCGCGTTGAAGTCATGGGTGGCCGCCGACGCCACCAACAGCCGATCGCCCAAGCCCTGCTCAATCGCCTTCCGGCGCAAGACTTCTTCAGCCGTGGGGCTGCGGCACAGGTTGTCGGTGCAGACAATGAGTATTGAATAGGGATTCATAGGGCAAGGCGGCTAATGGGTGATGGTGGTCACGATTGTCCAGCAGAATCATCACCCTGCCCTGGCGGGGACGGATGGACCAGCGGCGAGAGCATTCCCAATTTGCTGTAACAATCGCGCCCATGTTTTTACTCTTTGAAGAAGCCGGAAAATTTATGGCCGGTCGGGTGCTGTCTGAGGCAGAGTCCTCGGCTCAGGTGGAATTGGACAGCGGCAAGCGGGTCAAGGTCAAAGTCGCCAACTTCTTGATCAAATTCGAGAAGCCCACGCCAGCGCAGTTTGTGCTGGAGGCACAGGCGCTGAGCCAGACGATCGAGCTGGAGATGGCCTGGGAGTTCGCGCCCGAGGAAGAGTTCGGTTTTGCCGACCTTGCGCGCGACTATTTTTCACTGCACGCTAGCCTAGGCGAACAAGCCGGGATGCTGGTGCGCCTGTTCGAGGCACCGCATTACTTTCGCCGCGCCGGCAAGGGGCGCTTTCGCAAGGCCCCGGCCGACATCATCGCGCTGGCGCTGGCCGCGATCGAGAAAAAGAAGCTGATCGCGCAGCTGACCGAGCAGTGGGTGGCCGAGCTGAGCCAGGGCACTTGCCCGCAGGCGATACGCGACCAACTCTACAAAATCCTGTTCAAACCCGACAAGAACGCGCCCGAGTACAAGGCCGTGGTCGAAGCCTCGCGCGCCACCCATCTGGGTCCATTGGAGCTCTTGATCAAAGCCGGTGCCATTGATTCGCCCTACCAGTTCCACTGGAAGCGCTTCCTGCTGGAGAACTTCCCCAAGGGCACGGGCTTTGCCAAGATTGACGCCCCGCTGATCAAGGACGAGTTGCCGCTCTCTACAGCGCGCGCGTTCTCGATCGATGACTCGGCCACCACCGAGATTGACGATGCGCTCTCGGTGCAGGGCCTGGGCAGCGGCACCGTGCGCCTGGGCATCCACATTGCGGCGCCGGGCCTGGCGTTCCAGCCCGGCAGCCCAATCGACCAGCTGGGCCGCAACCGCCTGTCCACCGTCTACATGCCGGGCTACAAGATCACCATGCTGCCCGACGAGGTGGTGCAAAACTACACCTTGACCGAAGGGCGCGACTGCCCGGCTGTGTCGCTCTATGTCACGCTCGATGAAGCCACGCTGGAGATCAAGAGCACCGAGACGCTGCTGGAGCGCGTGCACATTGGCGCCAACCTGCGCCATGACCAGCTGGACGCGATCGTCACCAACGAGTGGCTGGAAAAGCCGGATTTTTTACACGAAATCGACCCGCAGCCCCTGCAGAATAAGCGTGAGCAGCTCTCATTTTTATACCGTCTGGCGAAGGATCTGAAAGCCAAGCGTGAAGTGGTGCGCGGCAAGCCCGAGAACTTCAATCGGCCCGACTACAACTTCAAACTCGTGGGTAATGACGGGGCCGAGCCGCAGGGTTCTGAAGAGGTGCAGATCAGCACCCGCCAACGCGGCGCGCCCCTGGACCTGATCGTCTCCGAGGCCATGATTCTGGCCAACAGCACCTGGGGCAGCTGGATGGCTGAGCTGGGCGTGCCCGGCATCTACCGCAGCCAGGCCTCGATGCTGCCGGGCGTGAAGGTGCGCATGGGCACGCGCGCCCTGCCGCACGCCGGCCTGGGTGTGAAAAGCTATGCCTGGAGCAGCTCGCCGCTGCGCCGCTACACCGACCTGGTGAACCAGTGGCAGATCATTGCCTGCGCGCGACACGGCAAGACCGCCGCCCTGGCAGCGCCGTTCAAGCCCAAAGACGCCGAGCTGTTTTCGATCATCTCCAGTTTTGACGCCGCCTACTTTGCCTACAACGACTACCAGCGCGCGATTGAACGCTTCTGGACGCTCAAGTATGTGCAGCAGCAAGGCATCACCGAGATTGAAGCCACGCTGTTCAAGGACAACCTGGTGCGCGCCGACGAGCTGCCGCTGGTGCTGCCGGTGATGGGCGCGCAAGGCTTGCCACGGGGCGCACGCGTACGCGTCAGGCTGGGCGATATTGACGAGGTGTCGCTGGACATTCATGGCACGGTGATCGAGCGGCTCGATGTGGCGCTTGAGGCCGGCGCAGAGCCTGCCGAAGTGGGTGACGACGAAGACGATGACAGTCTGGTGGCCGGCCCGATTGCGATTGCCGTTGACATGAGCGAGCCCGGCGCCGACAACGTTGAAAATGCCGGGGATGCCGCAAGCGCGGCGCCCGCCACAACGCCCCCCGCCGACCAACCTGCCGATTAACCTGCCCGTGAAGCTGCCGTCCTTCAGTCCGCTGCAGTGGGCGCTCGGCGCCTCGATTGCCGTGCACGCCGCGCTCTTGACGGTGCGCTTCGTCGACCCAGAGACCTTTAACCGCGTGTTTGAGGACACGCCGCTCGAAGTGATTCTGGTCAATGCCCACACCGAGGAACGTCCCGACAAGGCCCGCGCCATTGCCCAAGCCAACATGGCTGGCGGCGGCGACGCCGAGCGCGGCCGCGCCACCAGTCCGCTCCCGCCCGCGCTCATCTCCGAGGTGGGCGACGACACCCAAGACCAGGCGCAGCGCCAGCTGCAGAATATGCAGGAGCAGCAGACGCTGCTTTTGGCCCAGGTCAAAAGCCTGCTGGCCGCCCTGCCCCCGGTCGATCCGCGTCAGTCCAGCACCTCACCCGAACACGCTGAGCGCGAACAGAAACGCCGCCAGCTGATCAAGCTGCTGGCCGAGATTGAGCGACGCATCAACTTGGAAAATGCCCGCCCCAAGAAGCGCTACATCAGCCCGGCCACGCGCGAGGCGGTCTACGCCATCTATTACGACCACCTGCGCCGCGCCATTGAAGACAAGGGCACGCAGAACTTTCCCGAACTGGCGGGAAAGAAGCTGTATGGCGAACTGGTGATGTCGGTCACGGTCAATTTTGACGGGAAGATTCTGGCCACGCGAATCGAACAAAGCTCGGGCAACCGAACGCTGGACCGACGCGCCCAAGCCATCACCCAAAGCGCGGCGCCCTTTGGACTCTTTAATCAGGCGATGCGCCAGCGGGCCGACCAGATCGTGGTGATCTCAGCCTTCAAGTTCACGCGCGATGAAACGCTGGAAACCCAGCTCCGGTCCAAGTAACAACCCACACAAGCTGCCACGATGTCACCCGATCTCTATTGCGTCATGGGCAACCCTGTGGCCCACAGCCGCTCGCCCTGGATTCATGCCCGCTTTGCCGAGCTCACTGGCCAGCGCCTGCATTACGTCAAACGCCAGATTGAACTGGGCGGCTTTGCGCAGGCGCTGCACGCCTTTGCCCAAGAGGGCGGCCTCGGCTGCAACGTGACCGTGCCCTTCAAGTTTGAAGCCGCTGCGCTGGCGACCCAGACCAGTGAACGCGCTCTATTGGCGCAGGCGGCCAATACCTTGAGCTTCAAAGAGGGTGAAATCCTGGCCGACAACACCGATGGCGTGGGGCTGGTTGACGACATTGAGCAGGGCGCCGGGCTGGACCTGCAGGGCCGCCGTTTGCTCCTGATCGGCGCCGGCGGCGCAGCGGCGGGCGTGCTCGGGCCTTTGATCCTGGCGCACCCGGCCAGCGTCACCGTGGCGAACCGCACGCTGGACAAAGCCGACTCGCTGGTCCAATGCCATGCAGCGCTGGCAATGCTACACAATACAGAGCTGCTCGCGCACGACCTCCAAGGGCTAAAGGGCACATTTGATGTGGTAATCAACGCCAGCAGCAGCAGCCTGGGTGGCGCAGCAGTACCGGTGCCGGGCAGCACGCTCAAAGCTGGCGCCCTGGCCTACGACATGATGTACGGCCCCGCCGCGCAAGGCTTTTTAACCTGGGCGCATGAGCACGGAGCCTTGCCGCGTGACGGCCTGGGCATGCTGGTCAGCCAGGCGGCCGAGGCCTTCCTGATCTGGCGCGGCGTGCGGCCACCGGCCCAGAAGGTGCTGGCCGAGTTGCGCGCCGTGATGGCCCAGTGATCGCTTGTGACTGCTCGGTCGGCTGCGGGTCAGGTTTGATGGTTGATGGTTGATGGTTGATTGTTCAGGATTGAGGCTGCGGCGGAGACGGTGTTTTTCTGGGATTTTTCCCCCACTCACTCCCCCAACCCCTCTCTCGCCCCGCCGGGCGAAAGAGGGGGGCTTCATGTGGCCGCGTGTTCTAAGGCGGGAACTCTGCGCTTGACTGTTCGCTGGCCTCAAAGTGCAGGCAACCCAGCGACCGGTCGCCGTAGCCAAATTCGCGTCGCAACAGTTGGCCTGCCCTGGATTTCTCGGGCAGCCGCGCACAAGGCGGCCACTCAGATCAAGCGCTGCCGCAACGCCAAGCGGCCTCAAGCCGCTTGCAGCCCATTGAAAGGAGCCTCAATCAGCTCCCCACGCAGTTTGATGGCAACGCGCCCGTGTGCGCCTTTTTCCCACCTTTAAAAACGCGGCCACATGTGGCTGTTTGCTCCCCTTTCCGCCCCGGCGGGGGTGGAGAGGGGTTGGGGGAGAGGGGGGGAATACAACGCATAAGAAACAAGAACGCCACAGATAACCGCTTTGGAAGTTCAGCCATCAAACGGCGCCGTTTGACCGCTAAGCCTTGCTGCTCAATCCCCATCTCCCCAAGAAGTTGAGCCGTGCCAATGCCTTGATAAAATCAGGGCGTGCTGCAACAAAGAACGATCAAATCCCTGACCCGCGCCATTGGCGTGGGCATGCACAGTGGCCAGCGGGTCGAAATTGTGCTGCGTCCCGCGCCGCCCGACACCGGCATCGTGTTCCGCCGCGTCGACCTGCCCCAAGTGGTGGAGATTCCGGTCTCGGCCACGTCCGTGTCGGACACCACCATGGCGTCGACCATCGCCAATGGCAACGTCAAGGTACACACGGTAGAGCACCTGCTGTCGGCCTGCGCCGGCCTCTGCGTGGACAACCTGTATGTCGACATCACAGCCGAAGAAGTGCCGATTCTGGACGGCTCGGCCGCCTCCTTCGTGTTTCTGCTGCAGAGCGCCGGCATTGTCAAACAGAACGCGCCCCGGCGCTTCGTGCGGGTGACCCAGACGGTGGAGGTGCGCGAAGGCAGCGGCGCCACTGAAAAATGGGCCCGCCTGGCGCCCTACCACGGCTACCAGCTCAGTTTCGAAATCGATTTTGCCCACCCCGCCGTGGACGCCACCGGCCAGCGCGTGCTGTTTGACATGAGCAGCGGCTCCTACGCCAAAGACATTGCCCGTGCCCGCACCTTTGGCTTCACCAAAGACGTTGAGATGATGCGCGCCAAGGGTCTGGCGCTGGGCGGCGGGCTGGACAACGCAATCGTGATGGACGACTACAAGATCCTCAATGCCGAGGGCTTGCGCTACGACGACGAGTTCGTCAAGCACAAAATTCTGGACGCCATGGGTGACCTGTATCTGCTGGGCAAGCCCCTGCTGGCGAGCTACAGCGCGCGTCGCTCGGGCCACGCGCTGAACAACCTGCTGCTGCGCGAACTGCTCAAACGCACCGACGCCTGGGAAGAGCTCACTTTTGAAGATGCCGAGCGAGCGCCGCAGGGCTTTGCGCAACTGGCACCGGCCTGGTAACGGCAGCGGCTCCCACCATGGTATTGGCCCGCACGCTCATCTTCTTGCTGCTGCTGGGCGCCATCGTGTCCTTTGCTTTTTTTGCTTTCACCGGTGAGCAACGCTTCAAACGCTACGGCTTGCTCATATTGAAATGGGTGTTGATCAGCGGCTTTGCCTTTTTTGCCGTCTTGATCGTGCAGCGGCTGGGCTGAGCCGTGGCTGTCAGGCCGACCTGACAGGGCGACGGCGGGCAACAGCCCACCCGCGCCCACAGCGTTTCAGCGTGTGATCACCACTTTTTGGTACAGACCGCCAAAGTAGGTCTCTTTTTTGACCTGAGTCACCGGAATGTCAGCGGGCAACCAGTCGGTGATCTCGCCGCGCCACAGGTCCATGGCGAAGGGCTCCAGCGTGGTCAGGATCGGTACCATGATGTAGCGAAAGGGATTGACCGCCACGGGCCGGTGGTAGTCGACGAAAATCAGCTTGCCGCCCGGCTTGGTCACGCGCAGCGCCTCGGAAATGGTCTTGTGGCGCGCCTCGACCGGCTGCTCATGCAAGAGAAAAAACACGATCACCGTGTCGCGGCTGGCGTCGTCAAACTGCATGTCGGTGGAATCCTGGCGCTGCACCGTGACTTTGCGGGCGTCTTTAAGCTTGGCGTGCATGTTGGCAATCTGCACCGGCGCGACATCAATCACATCGAGGTGGCCGTTCGGGCCCAGGCGCTTGACCAAATGCTCGGTGAAGTTGCCGTAGACGCAGGCCACCTGCAAGACCTTGCCGTCAATCACCTCACCCATCTCGGCCAGAGCAGCGTCGCGCAAGCGGGCAAAGTTTCCCCACAGAATCAGGTTCACCAGCCACTGGCGTTCAAACACGCGCACCGCGTTGGGGTGCGTGTAGGCCCACCAATAGGTTTCCTGCAAATACTTGGGCACCGGCACCGCGGAGAAGGAAGGCTCAGCCTGCAGCACAGCCAATGCGGGCTCAGCGTCGGCCACAGTGGCAAATTCTTTGGGACTCACAAATAAATAACCTTAAACAAAGCCCCTTGAGAGGGCAGTCAAGCCCTGAGTGGGCTGAAGATGGATAAAACAGGGCAGAGGAAGATGCCTCAGAAACGAAGACGGCAGGTCACTTTAAAAGTCAGGCCAGCCGTGTCCTAAATATATACCAACTTGTTTAGCGCGTACGCCCGGCCTTGTATTTGCCATTGCCCGCGCCAATGACACCGTCGGCCTGCGCCAGTCGGGCCAGGGCCTTGGCCGCGTGGGCGTGGGTGATGGCCAGACCCAGCGCATCAGCGGCGTCCGGCCCCGGCAGGCCCAGCAATGCCAGCAGGCGACGCACCATTTCCTGCACCTGGCCCTTGTCGGCGCGGCCATAGCCCACCACCGCCTGCTTCATCTGCAGCGCGGTGTACTCCGCCACAGTCACGTCGCTAGAGACCAGCGCCGTGATGCAGGCCCCACGCGCCTGTCCGAGCAGCAAGGTAGATTGCGGGTTGACATTGACAAACACGATCTCGACCGAAGCGCACGCTGGCTGGTAGCGCGCCACCACCTCGCGCACGCCGTCAAACAGCACCTTGAGCCGCGCCGGCAACTGCCCTTTGTCCAGATGCACCGTGCTGATGGTGCCGCTGGCGACGTAGCTGAGCTGCTGGCCGTCGACGTCAATCACGCCAAAACCGGTGGTGCGCAAGCCGGGATCAATGCCGAGGATTCTCATTCTTGGGTCTGATGACGACTCAGGGCAATTCAGCGCTGTTCAGGCGGTTAACAATCACGCCCGCGCGCCCGGCCACATAGCTGGAGTTGGGCAGCTTTTCAAAATATTTGGGGCGCGGCAGCATCACGGCCAGGCGTGCAGCCTCATAGGCACTCAATCTGGACGCCGGTTTGCCAAAGTAGCGCTGCGCGGCGGCTTCGGCGCCAAACACGCCCTCGCCCCACTCGGCGCTGTTGAGGTAAATCTCCAGAATGCGCTGCTTGCTGAGCAAAGCCTCCAGCAGTACCGTCAACACCAGTTCCTGCCCTTTGCGCAAGAGCGTGCGCTCGCCCGACAAGAACAGGTTCTTGGCAAGTTGCTGCGTGATGGTGGAGCCGCCAACGACTTTGGGTGCGCGAACCGTGGGTGCTTTTTTGGCCGGGGCCGCCGCGTTGCTTTTGGTGGGCGGCAATTTGCTGGCGCGAGCGGCCTGGGCTGCCTGCTGTTTGGCCACTTGCGCCTCGGCTTTGGCATTTTTTTGCCAGGCTTTCTCCAGCGCATCCCAGTCAACCCCGTCGTGAAGGGTGAAGCTATCGTCTTCCGAGGCGATCACCGCACGCTTGAGGTTGTTGGATATCTGCGGGTAGTCGACCCACTGCTGACGCCAGTGCCAAGCGCCATCGCTGTGCAGCTGGCGCCACGCCTGCGAGCGCTGGAAGGCGGTGGACTGCGGGTCCACCAGCGCCATGGCGGCAATGCGCAGCACAAAATAGAGTTGCAGCGCCAGCACCGCTGCCGCCACCAGACCGAGCCAACGCAGCGCCGGCTTCATCGCCCGCTCAAACCCGGCATCCTGGATCCCTCAGTCGGCCTGCTTGCGCAAGAAGGCCGGAATCTCGAAGTCGTCCATACCGCCGCTGGCCAGCGCATCCACCTTGGCCGCTGCCTGGGTGCGGTCTGGCGGGCGGCGCCACACGCTGGGCGTGGCCAGGGCGTTGTAGTCGGGCTGCGTGCGGGCGCCATTGCTCATTGCGCCGGGCATCATGCCAGAAGCATTGCCGGTGGTACCGGCAGGGTTAAAGCTGGGCACTTGGAACGGCACGTTGTCGGTGCCGGTGCGCAGCACCTGCAGCGGCGGTGCAGTGCGGCGTACGCCCTGGCGCGACAGGCCGGTGGCCACCACGGTGACGCGGATTTCATCGCCCAGCGCGTCGTCATAGGCGGTGCCGTAGATCACATGGGCGTCGGCCGAAGCGTAGGCACGAATGGTGTTCATGGCCAGCTTGGACTCGCTCAATTTCAGCGACCCCTTGGCCGCGGTGATCAGCACCAGAACGCCTTTGGCGCCCGAGAGGTCAATGCCCTCAAGCAGCGGGCAGGCCACGGCCTGGTCGGCGGCAATGCGCGCCCGGTCTGGTCCCGAGGCCATGGCAGTGCCCATCATGGCTTTGCCGGGTTCACCCATGACGGTGCGAACGTCTTCAAAGTCGACGTTCAACAGGCCCGGCACGTTGATGATTTCGGCAATGCCCCCCACGGCGTTTTTCAGCACGTCGTTGGCATGGGCAAAGGCTTCGTCTTGCGTCACGTCGTCACCCAGCACGTCGAGCAGTTTTTCGTTCAGGACCACGATCAGCGAGTCAACATTGGCTTCGAGCTCGACCAGGCCGCTGTCGGCATTGGTCATGCGCCGGCCACCTTCAAAGTCAAACGGTTTGGTCACCACGCCGACGGTCAGAATGCCCATTTCACGCGCCACACGCGCAATCACCGGCGCCGCACCGGTGCCCGTGCCCCCGCCCATGCCGGCGGTGATGAACAGCATGTTGGCACCATCAATGGCAGCTCGAATGTCGTCAATGGCGGCTTCTGCGGCTTCGCGCGCTTTGTCGGGCTTGCTGCCCGCGCCCAGGCCACTGGTGCCGAGCTGGATGCATTTGTGCGCATCGCTGCGGCTCAGGGCCTGCGCATCGGTGTTGGCGCAAATGAACTCCACGCCCTGCACGCCGCTGTCAATCATGTGGCCGACGGCGTTGCCGCCGCCACCGCCAACGCCGATGACTTTGATCTGGGTGCCCAGGTTAAAGGCTTGTTCTTCAATCATTTCGATAGGCATTTTCTGCTCCTTGAGTTTCAATAAATTGGACGTTGCTGACAGATTTCAAATACTTGGCTTGGGCGGGCGGCTCTGCGGGTCGCCATCGACATCGTTTGTGCGTGTGCGCCCTGGCACGGCTTAGCCCTAGTTGGAGCTTCATGGTTAAAAGTTCCCCACAAACCAGTCTTTGACCTGGCTGAATGCGGTCTTCATGGAGCCATTCTTTTGCGCCACCTTGAAGCCGCGCAGGCGCGCCATGCGGGCTTCTTCGAGCAGACCCATGACGGTGGCAGCGCGCGGCTGCGCCACCATGTCGGCCAGCGCGCTGGAATACTTCGGGATGCCACGGCGCACCGGCTTCAAGAAGATGTCTTCGCCCAGTTCGACCATGCCGGGCATGACGCAACTGCCACCCGTGAGCACGATGCCGGAAGACAGCATTTCTTCAAAGCCCGACTCGCGCATCACCTGGTGCACCAGCGTGAAAATCTCCTCCACCCGGGGCTCGATGACACCGGCGAGCGCCTGGCGGCTGAGCATGCGCGGGCCGCGGTCGCCCAGGCCCGGCACTTCTACCTGGGCGTCGGGGTCAGCCAGCAACTGCTTGGCGTAGCCGCTCTCGACTTTGATCTCCTCGGCGTCCTTGGTCGGCGTGCGCAATGCCATCGCAATGTCGCTGGTGATCAGGTCGCCCGCAATCGGGATCACTGCGGTGTGGCGAATGGCGCCGTTGGTAAATATCGCGATGTCGGTGGTACCGGCGCCAATATCGACCATGGCCACGCCCAGTTCGCGCTCATCCTCAGTCAACACCGACAGGCTGCTGGCCAGCGGGTTGAGCATGAGTTGCTCCACCTCCAGGCCGCAGCGGCGCACGCATTTGATGATGTTCTCGGCCGCACTCTGCGCGCCGGTCACGATGTGCACCTTGGCCTCCAGGCGGATGCCGCTCATGCCGACCGGCTCTTTCACATCCTGCCCGTCGATGATGAACTCTTGCGGCTCCACCAGCAGCAGGCGCTGGTCGGTCGAGATGTTGATGGCCTTGGCCGTCTCTACCACGCGCGCCACATCGGCGGCGCTCACCTCCCGGTCCTTGATCGCCACCATGCCGTGCGAATTGATGCCGCGGATATGGCTGCCGGTGATGCCGGTGTAAACGCGGGTGATCTTGCAGTCCGCCATCAGCTCGGCCTCTTTGAGCGCTTGCTGGATGCTTTGCACTGTGGCGTCAATATTGACCACGACCCCGCGTTTGAGCCCGTTGCTCGGCGCCACCCCCAGGCCGGCGAGTTTGAGTATGCCGCCCGGCAGCACCTCGGCCACCACCACCATCACTTTGGCGGTGCCGATGTCCAGCCCCACTACCAAGTCTTTGTATTCTTTTGCCATAGGTTCACCTGTTGCTTGTATTGCTGCTACTTCTTGACCGGGTCCGCTGCCAGCGTGCTGACGCCGCGCAGGCGGATGGCATAGCCGTCCTGATGCCGCAGGTCCGCGCTTTGCAGCGCCTCGGGCTTGCGCCCGTAACGTGAGGTGACCTGCGTCAAAGTTTGCAGAAAGCGCTGGCTGCGCGCCAGCACCTCCAGGGGAGCACCACTGCCCAGCTGCAGCTCTGCGCCGGTGTCCAGGCGCGCGCGCCAGCCGCCGTGCGGGTTCAACTCCAACTGTTCCAGGCCCAGGTCCATGAGTTCAAAAGGCGCTTGCAGCGTCTGGTACATGGCCAGCACCAAGCTGGCCTGGCCGTCCGGGCCTGCCAAGCGTGGCAGGTCCTCGCGCTCAAGCTCACCGAGGTTGGCCTCGAACACTTCACCAAGATTATTCAGCAGCCGGGATTCGCCTTCCCCTCCCCAATAGGCCACGGCCTGGTGTTCCTGCAATTGCACCCTCAGGCGGTTGGGGAAGTCGCGATGCACCACCGCGTGTCGCACCCAGGGCAGTGACTCAAAGGCCTGACGCGCGGCACTCAGGTCCAGCGTCAGGAAGGTGCCGCTCAGGTGCGGCAGCACATTGGCGCGCAGGGTCACCGCGTTGTGGTGCGTCACCTCACCCGTGACCGCAATGCTCCGAATGGAAAAGCCCGCATGGCGCGATGCCCACAGCGCCGCCCCGCCGAGAACACCCAAGGCCAGCAACACGAACAAGACGCTCGCCGTCAGGTTCATGAGTTTGACATCGAGCGGCACGAGGACGGTTGCGTTCATGCCGGGTGCTCGCTCGGTTGACCCGCTTGGGCCAGCGCCTTGGCACCCGCATCGGCGCCGGCATAGTCAAGCGTGGCATGCTGCAACACCTCCAGGCACAGCGCCGGGTAACTCATGCCAGCGGCCTTGGCCGCCATCGGCACCAGCGAATGCGGCGTCATGCCCGGTGAGGTGTTGATCTCCAGCAAATAGGGCGCGCGCGTGGCAGCGTCAATCATCACATCCACGCGGGCCCAGCCGCGGCAACCCAGCACCTGGTAAGCCTTGAGTGCCAGTGCTTGAATATGCGCTTCTTCACCTGCGGGCAAGGCGGCCGGCACCAGGTATTGCGTGGTGTCGGTGAAGTACTTGGCCTGGTAATCGTAATTACCGCCCGGCGCCACGATGCGTATCACCGGCAAGGCATGCGCGCTGGCGCCCGACCCCAGCACGGGGATGGTTACCTCGTCGCCTTTGATGAACTGCTCGCACAGCACCATGGCGTCGTGCTGGGTCGCCAGGGCGTAGGCCGCGCCACACTGCTCAGTTTGCGTGACCTTGGTGAGGCCGATGGTGGAGCCTTCGCGGTCGGGCTTCACAATCATCGGGCTGCCCAGCAGGGCAAAGGCTTCGCTCGTGGCGACGGCGCTGTCCACCTGTTGCCATTCGGGTGTGGGCAAGCCTTCGCTGCGCCAGATGCGTTTGGTCATGACCTTGTCGATGCCGATGCTCGACGCCATCACGCCGGAGCCGGTGTAGGGGATGCCGAGCAACTCCAGCGCACCTTGCACCGTACCATCTTCGCCAAAGCGGCCATGCAGGGCAATGAAGCAGCGCGCAAAACCCTCAGCCTTGAGCTCGGCGAGGTCACGCTGCGCCGGGTCAAAGGCATGGGCGTCCACCCCTTGCGACAAAAGCGCCTGCAGCACGCCCTGGCCAGACATCAGCGACACCTCGCGCTCAGCGGAGGCGCCGCCCATCAGCACGGCGACCTTGCCCAGGCGCGCCGCAAGGCGCTCCATGGTGCGGCTGCGCTGCTGGCTCGCGCCAGCATTTTGATCAATTTGACTCATAGCCCACGTCCTTCCTGCGCTAACAGCTCTGAAATTTGTAGCAAATCAAGTACCTTGGCCGCCACCGCGCCGATCGAACCTGCGCCCATGCACAGCACCACATCACCGTCCGTGGCGGTGTCCACGATGGCCTGCGGCATATCGGCAATGTCATCGACAAACACCGGTTCGATGCGCCCAGCCACACGCAGCGCGCGCGCCAGCGTGCGGCCATCGGCCGCCACAATCGGTGTTTCGCCAGCGGCATAGACTTCGGCCAGCAACACCGCATCGGCTTGGGCGATCACCTTGATGAAGTCTTCAAAGCAATCACGCGTGCGGGTGTAGCGATGCGGCTGGAACGCCAGCACCAGGCGCCTGCCCGCAAAGGCCCCGCGCGCCGCTGCCAGCGTCGCTGCCATTTCGACCGGGTGGTGACCGTAGTCGTCAACCAGGGTGAACGTGCCGCCGTCCCGACTTGGGATCTCGCCATAGCGCTGGAAGCGCCGCCCGACGCCTTTGAAGTTCTCCAGTGCCCTTTGCACCGCGCCATCGTCAATGTTGAGTTCGACCGCCACGGCTATCGCCGACAAGGCATTGAGCACGTTGTGGCGCCCCGGCAGGTTCAGCACCACCGCCAAATCAGGCAGCACCACGCCGTTGCGGCGCTGCACCGTGAAATGCATTTGGCCGCCGACCGCACGCACGTCGACGGCGCGCACTTCGGCGCCTTCTTCAAAGCCGTAGCTGGTGATCGGGCAGGTCACTTGCGGCACGATCTCGCGCACGGCCGGATCGTCGGTGCACAAAATGGCGTTGCCATAAAAGGGCATGCGGTGCAGAAAATCGACAAAGGCCTGCTTGAGCCGGCCAAAGTCGTGGCCGTAGGTCTCCATGTGGTCGGCGTCGATATTGGTTACCACCGCCATCACCGGCGACAGGTTCAAAAACGAGGCGTCTGACTCGTCGGCCTCGACCACGATGTAGTCGCCCTTGCCCAGACGCGCATTGGCGCCCGCGCTGTTCAGGCGCCCGCCGATCACGAAGGTCGGGTCGAGGCCCGCCTCGGCCAGCACGCTGGCAACCAGGCTGGTGGTGGTGGTCTTGCCGTGCGTGCCGGCAATGGCAATGCCGGTTTTGAGGCGCATCAGTTCAGCCAGCATCAGGGCGCGCGGCACCACCGGAATGTGTTTCTCGCGCGCGCTCAGGACCTCGGGGTTGTCGGCCTGCACTGCGGTGGAGGTGACCACGGCGTCGGCGCCCGCCACATGATCGGCGTCATGGCCGACAAAGGTCTGGATGCCCAAGCCCGCCAGGCGTTGCAGCGTGGCACTGTCGGCCAAGTCCGAGCCCGAGATGGTGTAACCCAGGTTCAGCAAAATCTCGGCGATACCCGACATGCCGACGCCGCCGACACCGACAAAGTGGATGTGTTTGATGGCGTGCTTCATGCGGTAAGTTCCTGGATTGTGGTCTGAGGATATTGGCTATTTATTTTTGTCTTTTTGGCCTCTAGCCCACGTGCTATATGATTTGTATGCTCTTGTTTTTGCTTCATCTTTTGGCTACAGGGGAATTCATTGCTTGAATTACCACGTCGGTTATCTGCGGCGGTTTTGTTTCTTATGCGTTGTATTCCCCCCCTCTCCCCCAACCCCTCTCCACCCCCGCCGGGGCGGAAAGGGGAGCGAACAGCCACATTTGGCCGCGTCTTTAAAGGTGGGAAAAAGGCGCGCAGGGGCGCGTTGCCATCAAACGGAGTGCGCGCGTTCTCGATGCGCTGCACGCAGCTAGGGGCCAATTGGTGTTGAGGCAGCGCTTGATCTGCGTGGCGGGACTCCGGGCGACGGACCGAAAAATCCAGGCTTGGCGAGCTGATGCGAGGCCGAATTTGGCTACAGCGACTGGTCGCTGGGTTAGCGCCACTCTGAGGCCAGCGCGCAGTCAAGCGCAAAGTTCCCGCCTTAAAAAACGTGGCCAAATGAAGCCCCCCTCTTTCGCCCGGCGGGGCGAGAGAGGGGTTGGGGGAGTGAGTGGGGGAAAAATGGCAAGAAACACGCCCTGACCCGTCGACCACAACACATTCCAACATGCCAAGAACCCCAACCCTTCCCGCCAAGGACGGCCCAGCCGAGACAAACAAAACAGGACCAAGAACTTGCTTCATCGCACCAACTCCTCGCAAGCCGCGACGATCTTCTGCGTAGCGTCAATCTTTTGAAGCTTTTTAGCCTCTAGCCCGCATGAAACAAGCGCAGTTCGCTCTACATTCAGTAGCATATCGGCCAACCATTCAGGACTCAACTCGGATTGGGCTTTGAGCCAGCCCGCGCCTTGATCGGCCAGAAAACGGGCATTCACAGTCTGGTGATCGTCCACGGCAGACGGGAACGGCACGAACAACGCTGCCGCACCAACTGCGGCGATCTCCGTCACGGTGCTGGCACCGGCGCGGCAGATCACCAGGTCAGCCTCAGCCATGGCGCGCGCGGTGTCGTCAATGAACGGCGTCAGCTCGGCTTGCACGCCCGCTTGAGCGTAGTTGGCGCGCAGGGCCTCAATTTGCTTGGCGCCGCTCTGGTGCGTCACTTGTGGGCGTTGCGCAAGTGGCAACAGCGCCAGCGCACGCGGCACGATCTCGTTCAAGGCCTTGGCGCCCAGGCTGCCGCCCAGCACCAGCAGTTTGAGCGGCCCGGTGCGATCGGCAAAGCGGGAGGTGGGATCGGGCACCTGCAGGAAGGCGGCGCGCAGCGGGTTGCCGACCCAGATTGCGTTTGGCAGAACGTTGGGAAAAGCGCTGAACACGCGGGTGGCGAAGCGCGCCAGCAGCTTGTTGGCCATGCCGGCGACTGAATTTTGTTCATGCAGGACCAAGGCCTTGCCCGCTAACACGCTCATCAGCCCGGCCGGCAGGGTGATGTAGCCGCCCAGGCCCAGCACCACGTCGGGCTGGACCCGGCGCAGCAGCGCCACGCTTTGCCAGCAGGCACGCGCCAGGCGCCAGGGCAAGCGCACCAGCGTGCCCAAGCCTTTGCCGCGCACCCCGGAGAAATTAATAGCCTCAAAGGCAAAGCCCTGCGCTGGCACCAACTGGCTTTCCATGCTGGGCTGAGTCGGCGTGCCGCTGCCACCGAGCCAGTGCACGCGCCAACCGCGCTCGCGCAGCGCTTGCGCCAGTGCCAGCCCCGGGAAGATATGGCCGCCGGTGCCACCGGCCATGATCAAAGCCACTCTTTGGTGTTTGTCATGGGCGGTCATACGCGCCCTCCATGCATCAATTGCCGATTTTCGTGGTCCACGCGCAGCACCACAGCAAGCGCCACCAGATTGACCAGAATAGCCGAGCCGCCGTAGCTCATCAAGGGCAGGGTCAGGCCCTTGGTCGGCAGCGCACCCAGATTGACGCCGATGTTGATGAAGGCCTGAAACCCCACCCAGATGCCCACGCCCTGCGCCACCAGCCCGGCAAACACCCGGTCCAGCGCAATCGCCTGACGGCCAATGTGCATCATGCGCCGGGTCAACCACAAGAACAGGCCAATGACCAAGACGATGCCGACCAGACCAAACTCTTCGCCAATCACGGCCAGCAAAAAGTCGGTGTGGGCCTCAGGCAGCCAATGCAGCTTCTCCACGCTGCCGCCCAAGCCGACACCAAAAATCTCTCCTCGACCCACCGCAATGAGGGAATGGGTCAGCTGGTAGCCCTTGGCCAGCACATTCTCTTCACTCCAGGGGTCCAGGTAGGCAAAAATGCGCGCGCGCCGGTAGTCGTTGAAGGCGATCATCATCATGAAGGCCCCCACCAGCACGGTGACAATCAAAAAGAACATGCGGGCATTGACGCCACCCAGAAACAAGATACCCATCGCAATCACAGCGATCACCATGAACGCGCCCATGTCGGGTTCGGCCAGCAGCAGCACGCCCACCAGCGCCACCGCGACGCCCATGGGCGCCACGGCGCGAAAGAAATGCTCCTTGACATCCATCTTGCGCACCATGTAGTCGGCCGCGTACAGCAGCACCGTGAACTTGGCCAGTTCGGACGGCTGAAAACTCAAGGGGCCGAGCGCAATCCAGCGCCGCGCGCCGTAGACCACTTTGCCGACATGCGGGATCAACACCAGGGCCAGCAGGAGCAGCGACAGCACAAAGAGCCAGCGCGCCGACTTCTCCCACAGGCGCATGGGCACCTGATAGGCCAGGAGCGCGGCGACAAAAGCCATCGCCATCCAGAGCGCGTGGCGCACCAGGAAATAGCTATGGGTGTAGCGGGCAAAGCGTGGGTTTTCCGGCATCGCAATCGAGGCGGAATAGACCATCACCAGGCCCCAGGCCAGCAGCGCCACCGTGACCCAAAGCAGGGTCTGGTCAAAGCCCAGTACCGGGGTCGGGGCCGCGGCGGTGGCGGCGCGGCGTGTGGCACCCAGACGCACCGGCAGCGCATCGCCCACGGGACCGGCCAACGCATGCAACCACTTTTTCATGCTGCGCCGCCTTCCCACACCACACCCGCAGCGCTGGCGAGCTCAAACACGGCTTGCGCGAACATCCGGGCGCGGTGCTCGTAGTTGTCAAACATGTCAAAACTGGCGCAGGCTGGCGACAGCAGGACTGCATCACCCGCGTGCGCCTGGGCATTGGCCAGCGCGACCGCCTGCGCCATCGACTCGGCATCAAGCAGCGGCACAGGGCTGGCCTGCAGCGCCTCGCGCAGCAGCGGCGCGTCGCGCCCGATCAGCACCACGGCGCGGGCGTAGCGCGACACCGGATCGAGCAGCGGCGCGAAGTCCTGCCCCTTGCCCTCACCGCCCAGGATGACAATGAGCTTGCGCTCAGCCCCCAGGCCGCTGAGCGCCGCCACCGTCGCGCCCACGTTGGTGCCCTTGCTGTCGTCAAAAAACTCAACTTCGTTGAACAGGCCAATTGACTGCACCCGGTGCGGCTCACCGCGGTAGTCGCGCAGGCCATAGAGCATCGGGCCCAGCGCGCACCCGGCCGCTTGCGCCAGCGCCAGCGCGGCCAGCGCGTTGACCGCGTTGTGACGGCCGCGAATGCGCAGTGCGTCAGCGGGCATCAGGCGCTGCAGGTGCAGCTCGGGCGTTTCGCCCTTGCGCGTCTTGAGCGTCTCGTCGGCTTCGAGCGCACGCACCAGCCACAGCATGCCGTTGACCTGCTCCAGGCCAAAGTCGCCGGGGCGCTGCGGCAAGTCAGCACCGAAGGTGATGTGGGCGCGTACCTGCGGGCGTTGCAGCTTTTGTCGCACCGGCTCGGGCAGCATCGCCATGACTTGCGGGTCTTCGCGGTTCAAAATCATCAGGCCGGTGGCACCAAAGATGCTCGCCTTGGCGCCCACGTACGCCGCCATGCTGCCATGCCAGTCCAGATGGTCTTGCGTGATGTTGAGCACCGCTGCGGCGCTGGGCTCAAAGCCGCTCTGAAACTCCAACTGAAAGCTCGACAGCTCAAGCACCCAGACCTCGGGCAGCGTGCCTGCATCCAGATGGTGGATCAGCGTGTCAAGCAAGGTCGGGCCAATATTGCCCGCCAGCGCCACGGTCTTGCCAGCGCGCTCGACCAGTTGCCCGGTCAGGGCGGTCACGGTGGTTTTGCCGTTGGTGCCGGTGACGGCCAGCACTTGGGGCGCGTAATTTTGCGTTGCCTTCAACTCGACCAAGGCTTGAGAAAATAAGCTCAATTCGCCTGTAGCCCTTATGCCACTTGCGTTAGCAGCTTCTGTAACAGTAGCAACGTCTTGCGGCGAAAGACCTGGGCTCTTGAACACGGCCTGCACATCGGTGTCCAGCACCAACGCGGCATCGAAGGCCCCTTGGATGAACCGGGCCGCTGGCACATCGCGCTGCAACGCCGACAGCTGCGGCGGCGCGTCGCGCGTATCAGCCACCGTGACCCGCGCGCCACAGCGCGCGCACCAGCGCGCCATCGCCAGACCCGAGGCGCCCAGGCCCAGAATCAGCACGTGTTGGTCTTGCAGCGTGTTCATGCTTACCTGAGTTTCAGGGTGGACAAGCCGACCAGACACAAGAGCATGGTGATGATCCAGAAGCGCACCACCACCTGCGTTTCTTTCCAGCCGCTTTTCTCGAAGTGATGGTGCAAGGGTGCCATCTTGATCAGACGCCGGCCCTGTCCATAGCGCTTCTTGGTGAACTTGAACCAGCTCACCTGGAACATGACCGACATCGCCTCCACCACAAAAATGCCGCCCATGATGGCCAGCACAATCTCCTGGCGCACGATCACCGCAACCGTGCCCAAGGCGGCGCCCAGCGCCAGTGCGCCGACGTCGCCCATGAACACCTGGGCCGGATGGGTGTTGAACCACAAGAACGCCAGACCGGCTCCCGACATGGCGGCACAAAAGATCAGCAACTCGCCCGCGCCGGGAATGTGCGGGAAGAACAGGTACTTGGAGTAAACCGCGCTGCCCGCGACATAGGCAAAAATCCCCAGGCAAGCCCCCACCATCACCACCGGCATGATGGCCAGCCCATCCAGACCATCAGTCAGATTGACGGCGTTGCTGGAGCCGACAATCACCAGATAGGTGAGGATCACAAAACCAAGCACACCCAGCGGATAGCTGACCGACTTGAAGAACGGCAGCAGCAACCCGGCCTTGGGCGGCAAGTCCAGATCAAAGCCCGATTGCACCCAGTTCAGGAACAGCTCCAGCACGCGCATATTGGTGTTCTCTGAAATGCTGAACACCAGGTACAGGGCGGCCAGCAGGCCAATCACTGATTGCCAGAGGTACTTCTCACGCGAGCGCATGCCCTCGGGGTCTTTGTTGACCACCTTGCGCCAGTCGTCGACCCAGCCGATCGCGCCAAAACCGAGCATGACGAGCAGCACGATCCAGACAAAGCGGTTGCTCAGGTCGGTCCACAGCAGGGTGGAGAGCGTGATGCTGAACAGGATCAGGACGCCACCCATGGTGGGCGTGCCGCTCTTGACATGGTGCGAGTCCATGCCGTAGCCGCGAATCGGCTGGCCAATCTTGAGCTCGCTCAAGCGGCGAATCACGTAGGGGCCTGCCGCCAGGCCCACCAACAAGGCGGTGAGCGCGGCCATGACGGCGCGCAGCGTCAGGTACTGAAACACCCGCAGAAAGCCAAATTCGGGCGACACGGTCTGCAACCACTGGGCCAGGCTAGGCAGCATGGTCGGCCTCCTGGGTGGCTTGGGTTTGATTCACGATGGTCTCAACCACGCGTTCCATCTGCATGAAGCGCGAGCCCTTGACCAGCACACTGCCGACCATCGGCAGCTCGGCCAGCACGGCGGCTTGCAGCGCTGCCATGTCTGCAAAATGACGGCCGGAGCCGTAACTCGCCGCTGTTGCCTTGGACAACCCACCCAGCGTGAACAAGGATTCGATGCCAAGCGCGAGCGCGTGCTCACCCGCTTGGGCGTGAAACTGTGGCCCCTGGTCGCCCACTTCACCCATGTCGCCCAGCACCAGCAGGCGTGGTCCGGGCAAAGTGGCGAGCACGTCGATGGCCGCCTGGACTGAGTCGGGGTTGGCGTTGTAGCTGTCATCGACCAGCGTGATCTGACGCCCGCCAATCTGAACCAACAGGGCGCGCGAGCGGCCCTTGACCGGCTCAAAGGCAGACAGACCAAGCGCAATTTGCTTTAAAGGGACGCCCACCGCCAAGCTACACGCCAGCGCCGCCAATGAGTTCTTGACGTTGTGCAGGCCGGCAATCGGCAAGCTGTACTGCAGGGGACCAGACGGCGTGCTGACCGCCACCTGCCAGCAAGCACCGAGCCAGTCGGCCTGCAGGCAACGCACTTCCAGCGCCGTAGCGCCAAGGTCGACCCCGCCAAAGCGCAGCGTGGCACGCGCGCCGGACTTTGCCGCCCACAACGGGCTGTACAAGTCATCCCCCGGGAACACCGCCACACCATTTGCTGGCAAGGCGTCAATGACGCAGCCGTTTTCTTGCGCGACCCGCTCCACCGTGGCCATGAATTCAAGGTGCTCGCGCTGCGCGTTGTTGACCAGCGCCACGGTGGGTTGGGCGATGGCGGCGAGCAGCGCAATTTCACCGGGATGGTTCATGCCGAGCTCGACCACCGCGACCTCGTGCTGGCGACGCAGACGCAAGAGGGTGAGCGGCACGCCGATGTCGTTGTTCAGGTTGCCTTGCGTGGCTAGAAAAGCCTGCGGCTTCCAGGCGCGCAGGATGGCGGCAATCATCTGCGTCACCGTGGTCTTTCCGTTGCTGCCGGTGACCGCTATCAAGGGCAGGGTGAACTGGGCGCGCCATTGAGTGGCCAGTTGCGCCAGCGCCAGTTTGGTGTCTGGCACCAGCAGAGCGGGCAGGCCCAGCGCGCGCAATTGGACCTCTATGTCGCTGCCTTCGCTGGCCTGGCAAATAGCTGCCACTGCGCCTTGTGCCTTGGCCTGCGCCAGAAAATCATGGGCATCAAAATGTTCGCCGCGCAAGGCCACGAACAGGTCGCCTGGTGCCAGGGTCCGGGTGTCGGTGTGCACGCGCTCGATCAAAACGTCGGCGCCGTCGGTCCCGGTCACACTGACCAGGCGTGCGTTGCCAAGCCAAGCGGCGGCCTGCTGCAAAGTCATCATCGTGTGAGCTCCCGGCTGGCTTTGGCGAACTGCACGTTTTCAGCCATTTTTTGAAGATTTTTGGCCTCTAACCCATGTGTTATATGCATAGTTTGCTCTTGTTTTTGCAGTTCTTTCTGGATACAGGAGAATGCATCGCTTGGATTGCCACGTCGGCTATCTGCAGCGTTCTTGTTTCTTATGCGTTGTATCCCCCCCCTCACCCCCACCCTCTCCACCCCCGCCGGGGCGGAAAGGGAGCTAACAGCCACATTTGGCCGTGTCTTTGAAGGTGGGAAAAAGGCGCGCAGGGGCGCGTTGCCATCAAACAGAATGGGGAGCTGATTGAGGCGTCTTTCACTTGGCTGCAGGCCGCTTGAGGCGACTTGGCGTTGCCGCAGCGTTTGATCTGCAAAACCGCCTTGTGGGTGGTTGGCCGGAAAATCCAGGGCAGGCCAACCGATGCGAGACCAAACTTGGCTACAGCGACTGGTCGCTGGGTTACCGCCACTTCGAGGCCAGCGCCAAGTAGCGCGCAGATTTCCCACCTTTAAAGACGCGGCCAAATGAAGCCCCCCTCTTTCGCCCGGCGGGGCGAGAGAGGGGTTGGGGGAGTGAGTGGGGAAAAAATGGCAAGAAACAAGTCCTGACGAGGCAACGGTGACGCCTTCAAAGACCCCATCAATTCCGGCAAGCAACGGCTCAACCAAGGGCAAGGCCAACCAATCCGGACCTAAGCAATCCATCATCGCGCTCATGCCCGCGCTCCCGGCTCGGCGGTAGCCCCAGCGTCAGGCGCAACCCACTGACCCAAGGCCAGCCGCACCTGCTGCGCATCCGAGAACGGCAGACGTCGGCCCGCCACTTCCTGATACTCCTCATGGCCCTTGCCCGCTATCAGCAACACATCCTCCGGCGCGGCCTGCGCGAAGGCCTGCGCAATCGCCAGCGCCCGATCCGGCTCGACGGTGAGCGCCGGGTGGCCGGCCAGGCCCAGCAATATCTGGCTGATGATGACATCGGGCTTTTCGCTGCGCGGGTTGTCGCTGGTCACCACGACGCAGTCGGCATGGCGGGCGGCGATCGCACCCATCAGGGGCCGCTTGGCCGTGTCGCGGTCACCGCCACAGCCAAAAACGCACCACAGCCGGCCACCACGCTGATCCGCCAAGGGGCGCAGCGCCAGCAGGGCCTTGGCCAGCGCGTCGGGCGTGTGGGAATAGTCCACAGCGGCCAAGGGCTGGCCCGGGGTGCCCCAACATTCCATGCGGCCGGGCACCGGGCTCAGGTCAGCGCAGGCCGCAACGGCGGCCCCCAAAGGCACACCCAGGCCACGCATGGCGGCGATCACACCCAACAGGTTGGCAACGTTGTAGCTCCCGATCAGCCGGGTCTGCAGCACATGGCGCTCGCCCACCTCGCCGGCGTCGTTCGCGCCCTCAGGCTCGCGCTCCAGCAGCGCAAAGCGCAAACCCTGTGCGCCATGGACGATGTCGCAGGCCTGCAAGCGGGCGGCGGTGAGGCAGGACACGGTCCAGACATCAAGCGCTTGGTCGCGCAGCGCGCCGGCCAATTGGGCGCCCTGTTCGTCGTCGATATTGATGACGCCAGACTGCAAGCCCGGCCACTGGAACAGGCGCGCCTTGGCCTGCCAGTAGTCAGCCATGGTGCCGTGGTAGTCCAGGTGGTCCTGCGTGAAATTGGTGAAAATCGCGGTGCGAATGCGGGTGCCGCTCAGGCGTTGCTCGTCCAGGCCGATGGACGACGCCTCCAGCGCACAGGCCTTCAGGCCACGGCCCACAAAGCGGCGCAAGGCTTGCTGCAGTTGCACCGGGTCCGGCGTGGTCAGACCGGTCGCCACCATGGCGGCCAGGGGATCGGCGTCGAGCGGGGCGCCGGTCAGCGGCGGCGTGCCAATGCCCAAAGTGCCCACCAGAGCGCAAGGGATGGGCGCCGCCAGTTTCAAATTTGACAGCGCTTGTGCCAGCCACCAGGCCGTTGATGTCTTGCCATTGGTGCCGGTCACGGCCAGCACATCGAGTTGGCGCGAGGGGTGGTCGAAATACGCAGCGGCAATCGGGCCGCTGGCGGCCTTGAGACCGGGGTAAGTCGCGACCAGCTCACTGCTGAACGCATAAGGCTCGGCGCCAGCGCGCTCGACCAGACAGGCTCGTGCGCCGCTGTCCAAGGCTTGTGCGACAAACTGCCGCGCATCCGCAGCAGCACCTGGCCAGGCGATGAAGCCGTCGCCGGGCTGCAGCTTGCGGCTGTCGGTTTGCAGCGTGCCGGTGACGTGCTTGCGCAGCCAGTCGGCAGCGTCTTGCGGGCTTTGCAGTTCAGGCATCAAAAACTCTCCTCTTCGGCCTGCGCCACGATCTGCGGGATGACCGACACGTCGGGTTGAATGCCCAGCATTTTCAGCGTCTGCTGCACGGTCTCACTAAAAACAGGTGCCGCGACCTCCCCACCAAAATACTTGCCGTCGCCCGGCTCATCAATCATGACCGCCACCACAATGCGCGGTTGCTCGATCGGCGCAAGGCCAACAAAGAACCCGCGGTATTTTTTATCCGCATAACCTCGGCCCTCTTGCTTGTGGGCGGTCCCGGTCTTGCCGCCGACCGAATAGCCCATGGTCTGCGCCTTGGGTGCCGTCCCGCCTGGGCCGGTGGCCATGTGCAGCATATTGCGCACCGCGCGGGCGTGGCGGGCATCGATGACCTGCACCCCCGCAGCGCGCCCGCTGGACTTGAGCATGGTCACAGGCACCAGTTCACCATCGCGCCCAAACACGCTGTAGGCATGGGCCAACTGGAACAGGCTGCTCGACAGGCCATAGCCATAACTCATGGTGGCCTGCTCAATCGGGCGCCAGGTTTTGTAAGCCCGCAGGCGGCCACTGACAGCGCCGGGAAACGGCACGCTCGGCTTCTGCCCAAAACCGACCTGGTTGTACATCGACCACATTTCGCGCGGTTGCATCTGCATGGCCAGCTTGACGGTGCCCACATTGCTGGATTTCTGGATCACCTCGCTGACGGTTAGCACGCCGTGCGGATGCGAATCGCTGATGGTGGACCGACCGATGGAGATCCGCCCGGGCGCCGTCTGAATCGGCGTGGTGGGCTTCACCAGGCCCTTTTCCAGCGCCAGCGCGATCACGAACGGCTTCATGGTGGAGCCGGGCTCAAAGGTATCAGTGAGCGCGCGGTTGCGCAACTGGGCGCCACTGAGATTGCGTCGTTTGGCGGGCGAGTAGCTGGGGTAATTGGCCAGCGCCAGCACTTCACCACTCACCACGTCCAGCACCACCACGCTACCCGCCTTGGCCTTGTGCAGCAACACGGCATCACGCAGCTTCTGGTAGGCAAAAAACTGGATTTTGCTGTCAATGCTGAGCTGCAGATCACGTCCGTCCACGGGCTCAATCTGCTCCCCCACCGCCTCCACGACCTGGCCCAAGCGATTCTTGATGACGCGGCGTGAGCCGGCACGACCGGCCAGGTCTTTGTTGAAAGCCAGCTCGATGCCCTCCTGGCCCTTGTCTTCCACGTTGGTGAAGCCCACCACATGCGCGCTGGCCTCGCCTTCGGGGTACTGGCGCTTGTATTCCTTGCGCTGGTAAATGCCTTTGAGCTGCAGCGCCGTGATCTGCTTGGCCACGCTGTCGTCGACCTGGCGCTTGAGCCAGACAAAAGTCTTGTCTTCATCCGCGAGGCGCTTGTCGAGCTCGGTCATGGGCATTTCCAGCAGTTTGGCCAACTGCCGCAAGCGCGCCGGGTCGCGTTCCACGTCTTCGGGAATGGCCCAGATGCTGGGGGCCGCAATGCTGGACGCCAGGATCAGGCCATTGCGGTCCAGAATGCGTCCGCGATTGGCCGGCATGGCCAGCGTGCGACCAAAACGCACCTGACCCTGCTTCAGGAAAAAGTCGTTGGCCACTACCTGGATATAGGCCGCGCGGGCGATCAGGCCGACCGATCCCAGCGCAATGGCAGCCACAATGAATTTGCTGCGCCACAACGGCGTGCGGCTCGCCAGCAAGGGGCTTGAGGTGTAGGCGATGCTGCGGCTCATGGGACGCGTGCACCTGAACCAGTGTCATTCGGAGCCAACGCGGCCGCTGGGGCGGCGTTGCCATAGCTGACATAGTGCGTGATGGCCGGCGTGGCAGTGCGCATCTGCAATTTGGCTCTCGCCAGGCTCTGCACGCGCGAGGGCGTGGCCTGCGCCCGCTGCTCCACCTGCAAACGTTCGCTTTCGGCTTCCAGGCGACGCGCTTGCGCGTGTGCCTGGTCCAACGCGGAAAACAGCTGGCGCGACTGGTACTGCACATTCACCAGGTACAGGGCACTCGCCAGTACAGCCAGCAACAGCATGAGGTTGATTCGGGTCATGCCGGCGTCCGCTGCGCCACGCGCATGATGGCGCTGCGAGCGCGCGGGTTGAGGCTCACCTCGGTGGCACTGGGCTTGCAGCGCGACAGGGCCTTGAGCAGCATCACCTTGGGCGGGGCAAAGGGTGTACGCCGGTCATAGACCTCGCGGGAATGCTGGGCGATGAACTGCTTGGCGATGCGGTCTTCGAGTGAATGAAAACTGATGACCACCAGTCGCCCGCCCGGCTGCAACACCTTCAAACTGGCCGCTAGCGCCTGCTGCAACTCCTCAAGCTCGGCGTTGATAAAAATCCGAAAAGCCTGAAAGGTGCGTGTGGCGGGGTTTTGCCCCGCCTCGCGAGTCTTGACCGTGTCAGCCACGAGCTGGGCCAGCTCGGTGGTGCTTGACATTGGGCCGCGCTCCTGTCGGCGAGCAACAATCGCCTTTGCAATGGGCCCAGCAAACCGTTCTTCACCGTAGTCACGTATCACCTCCGCTATTTTGTCGGCCTCGGCGTTGGCCAGCCACTGCGCCACGCTGATGCCGCGTGTGGTGTCCATGCGCATGTCCAGGGGCCCCTCGAACCGGAAGCTGAAGCCCCGTGCCGGGTTGTCAATTTGTGGTGAACTGATGCCCAGATCCAGCAACACACCGGCCACACTCGCTTCGGGCAATTCGCCCAGGTGGCTAAACCCCTGGTGCCGGATTGAAAAGCGCGGATCAAGAATCGTGGCCGCCTCGGCCAGCGCAGCGGTATCCTTGTCGAACGCGATCAGCCGGTCACCTGGGCCCAAACGCGAAAGGATCAGACGACTGTGGCCACCGCGACCAAAAGTGGCATCCACATAGACCTGCGGGGCTGCATCAAGCGTCTGGGTCGATGCGTCCGGATTGAACAGCAGAGCGTCCACCGCTTCGTTCAACAACACGGTGGTGTGTGTCAGGGGGCTTTGCACCGGGGGCCTTCAGAAAGAAAATTCTTTAAGGACGTCGGGCATGTTGCCCTGCATCGCCGCGGACTCTGCTGCGCTATAGGTTGCCTGGTCCCACAATTCGAAGTAATTGCCCATTCCGAGCAACACCGCGTCTTTGGCAATGCCGGCGGCAACGCGCAACTCGGGCGCCACCAGCACGCGGCCGGTGCCGTCGAGTTCGACATCCATGGCGTTACCCAGAAAGATGCGCTTCCACCAGTGGGCATCCATCGGCAACGCAGCGATGCGTTCACGAAATTTTTCCCATTCAGGTCGCGGAAAGACCATCAGGCAACCGTGTGGATGCTTGGTGATGGTGAGCTGGCCCGAGGCGGTGGCGCTGAGGACGTCACGATGCCGGGTCGGCACCGACAGCCGCCCCTTCGCATCCAGACTTAAAAACGATGCCCCTTGAAACACGACTGCACTCTCTCTTTTGGTGATTTGGCGAATAAATGGAAGTGCAAAGGCACTTTTCACCACTTATTTGCACTTTTTTGCACTGTATCAGCAAAAGCGAGTCATACCAACCGGTTTGAAAATAAACATTTCCAATGAAATCAAGGGCTTAGAGATGAATCCGAATGCTGATGAGCATCGAAAAACCTTCTAAATTAAGGACTTAGGACGTGTAATCAATGTGATGCTTGAAGACGACCCTGTTTCAACTTTCAACAAATGAGGACTTGGCCGCGAATCCGCTGCGCGAACTAATTACAGGATGTAACGAGAAAGGTCTTCGTCCTGGCTCAACTCGCCCAGACGCGCCTGCACATAGGCCGCATCGACCTGAATCGTCTGCCCGGCCAGGTTGGCGGCGTCAAAACTGACCTCATCGAGCAAGCGCTCCATGACGGTCGACAGACGCCTGGCGCCGATGTTTTCGGTGCGTTCATTGACATCAAAGGCAATATGCGCCAGGCGCTTGATGCCCTCCTCAAGAAACTCGATGTGAACGTTTTCCGTAGCGAGCAAAGCCTGGTACTGCTTGACCAGCGAGGCGGTGGTTTGGGTCAGGATGGCGACAAAATCATCGACCGAAAGCGACTGCAGTTCCACCCGAATCGGAAACCGCCCCTGCAACTCGGGAATCAAATCGCTGGGCTTGCTCAGGTGAAACGCCCCTGAGGCGATGAACAGGATGTGGTCGGTCTTGACCATGCCGTATTTGGTTGACACGGTGGTGCCCTCGACCAAGGGCAGCAGATCGCGTTGCACGCCCTGGCGCGAGACCTCGCCGCCGCTTCCCTCCGAACGCGAGGTTACCTTGTCAATCTCGTCGATGAACACAATGCCGTTTTGTTCCAGCATGTGCAGCGCCTGTGTCCTGATCTCTTCTTCGTTGACGAGTTTGGCCGCCTCTTCGTCGACCAGCAGCTTCAAGGCATCGGGGATTTTGAGCTTGCGCGTCTGGCGCTTTTGCTGCCCCATCTGGCCAAACATGCCGCGCAGTTGTTCGGTCATTTCTTCCATGCCGGGCGGGCCCATGATCTCGAGTTGCGGCGCCGACTGCGCCAGGTCAATTTCAATCTCGCGATCTGCCAACTGGCCCTCGCGCAATTTTTTGCGAAAAGTCTGGCGCGCGGTGCTCTCGGGCTCGGTGCTCTGGGTGACGCCAAAATCACCGCGCGGCGGTGGAATCAGCACATCAAGGACCCGGTCTTCGGCCGCGTCTTCGGCGCGCGCACGCACTTTCTTCATCTCAACGACACGCGTTTGCTTCACGGCAATATCGGCCAGATCGCGAATGATGGCGTCAACATCCTTGCCCACATAGCCGACCTCGGTGAACTTGGTGGCCTCGACCTTGATGAAGGGCGCATCGGCGAGCCGCGCCAGCCGCCGCGCGATTTCGGTTTTTCCAACCCCCGTAGGGCCGATCATCAAAATGTTCTTGGGCGTGATTTCTGCCCGCAGGCCGGGCTCGACCTGCTGGCGCCGCCAGCGATTGCGCAAGGCAATGGCCACAGCCCGCTTGGCCTGTTGCTGGCCAACAATGTGCTTATCAAGTTCAAAAACGATTTCTTGAGGGGTCATGACTTGTCGCTACGGACTTTCGCCCAGGGTTTCAATGGTGTGGCTCATGTTGGTATAGATGCATATCTCAGCGGCGATCTCCAGGGATTTCTTGACAATCTCCGGCGCCGACAGGTCAGTGTGGTTGAGCAAGGCCATCGCCGCCGCCTGGGCATAGGCGCCGCCTGAGCCAATCGTCACGATGCCGTTCTCGGGTTCCAGCACGTCGCCATTGCCGGTAATGATGAGCGAAGCCTCGCTGTCAGCCACGGCCAGCATCGCCTCCAGGCGGCGCAAGACGCGGTCGGTGCGCCAGTCTTTGGTGAGTTCAATAGCGGCTCGCACCAGATGGCCCTGGTGCTTCTCCAGTTTGGCCTCAAAACGCTCGAACAAGGTGAACGCATCGGCAGTGGCGCCGGCAAAACCGGCCAGCACCTTGCCATGGTAGAGCTTGCGTACCTTGCGGGCCGTGCCCTTGACAACGATGTTGCCCAGGGTGACCTGGCCATCGCCGCCAATGGCCACAGAGTAACCCGTGGGCGTCTTGCGCCGTACGCTGATGATGGTAGTGCCGTGAAATTGTTCCATGCTTGCTGTCGCTAAAAGTCAACTGGTGCGCAGCACAACGCGCGCATGTTCGTTGATGCCAATGACGCTGAAAAATGCGGCCACCAGTCGCGGCACGTCGCGGAACTGAACCGAACAACCCTCGGATTCACGTTGGGCAACCCAGTTCAAAATGCTGCCGGCAGCCGAAAAATCGACCCGGATCAAACGGGCGCAGGAAATGACCAGGCGCTTGGCGTCATGCAATCCCGCCTGCAGCGTGTCCAGTGCCTCGGCCGCGTCGCCCAGCACCTCACCGTTGAGCTCCACCACGGTCGCCGTCAGCAACGGGTCAAGCCCCATCGGTACGGTGGCTGACTGACTCACAGCAAAAGCGGGGATGGTACTGACCGCTCCCAGTGCGCCGACCATCGTCTCACCGGGCAGCGTTGGACTGAAGCGCTCCTGCACATATTCACACTGGGCGTCTTCCCAGGGGGGTGGAGACACTTCATAGGTGACACAGTAATCAAGTGCCGTCAATTCAAACTCATCTTGCAAACGCATGATGCGCAAGGCGTCCAGGCGCAGACGCCACCACACCTTGTCCACAGCCTGATCGCCCGAGGGCGTGAAGGACTTCAAGGTGTTGTGCAGCACCTCAGACCCGTCAAACTGCAGCTTGACAGGCTGCGCGCACCACTGGTGAAAAAGCGCCGCCAAGGCAGGGGCCGCGTCAAGCGTGATACCTTGGCACTGACTCCAGCGCAAATGCCAGAGCCGCCCAGGCGCAGCCGCCAAACTGGCGCGCAGCGCTTGCACTGCCGCCTTATCGAGATCAACCGGACAATCCCATACCAACTGCTGGCCAGACGCTGGCGCAGCGCCTTGAGGTAATGCAGCTGGGCGCGAATGGTGCCCCAGCAACTCAGGGGTTGAGAACCAGGCGGGTGCCGAGCGGCCGTAGCGTTGCGCATACTCAATGGCGACTCGGTCAAAACTGGCCTGCTGGCCGGTGGAGCGGTACAGGTCAAACAAAGCGGCGGCCCAGCCGTCTGCGGCATCGGCATCCACCTGAGCAGCCTGTAACGCGGTCAGCAAAGTCGCCTCGGCCCCTGCGTCATCGCCATTGGCAAAGCGGATCGCCGCTTCTTCCAGATCGGGATCAGCCAGACGGTCTCCCAACTCGACCGAAAACAATTTGGAAGTTGAAAATTCGCTCAGGCCCGCATCCGCGCTTCTGCCAGCCGAATTCCTGGGAGGCAACATCTGCCGCGGCGCACCAAAGGACAGTGGCTCCTGGGAAGCGGCCAAGCCCATCTGCGTCGGCTCGTACTCTAAACCGGATGCCGAGTCTTCGGCCGGGCTTAACTCCGACACCGTCGTGGAGTTAAATGTATCAGCCGTCTTGCTTTTTGAGAGCTTCTGCGGCACGGTTGTATCGGCCGCAGGCGCGACGCTGTCGACTCCGGTCGGATGGCCGGCCCGCACCAATGCCTCGTCCTGCTTGCCCTTCCACCACTGCTTGGACATCTGGGCTTCAATTTCATCGATCTTTTTGAGCGTCGTGGCACGCTCATCCAGGTTGGAAATCGAACTGGTTTGAAAGAAAGAGGGTCGACCCGCGAGTTCTGGGCTCGGCACCGGCTCATTGCGACGGATCTTGCGCAGATGGTCAAATTCGCGCCGACGCACGAAATCGTTTTGCCGCTTGCGCTCAATCATCTCCTTGAGCGCCGCCTTGCCATATTCATTCTCCTGCTCTGCGTCGGGTTCGGGCGCGTCCAGTTCCGACCAATCCTTGGTCGGGTTGCGGACAAACCGGGCCATCTTGGACAGCAAGCCGGTGTTAGTGTCTTTGGTAGCCATGGCAGCAACAAGAAGGGGCAGAGCTCACCAAGGTAGCAGGTCAATCCCCAAACATCTTCTGCTTGAGTTCGCGGCGCTGCTGGGCTTCGAGGGACAGGTTGGCGGTGGGCCTGGCCAACAGGCGCCCGACCCCGATGGCCTCACCGGTTTCATCACAATAGCCATAGTCGCCCGAGTCAATGCGCCCGAGAGACTGCTCTATTTTCTTGAGCAGCTTGCGTTCGCGGTCCCGGGTGCGCAGTTCCAGAGCATGCTCTTCCTCAATGGTGGCCCGATCGGCCGGATCAGGCACAACCACTGTGTCCGCTCGCAAATTCTCCGTGGTTTGACCCGCATTGCTCAGAATGTCCTGCTTGAGCGTGGTGAGCACACGACGAAAAAACGCCATCTGGGTCTCGTTCATGTACTCCTCTTCAGGCATGGCGATCAGTTCAGCATGGCTGAGCTGATCAACCGGCTTGAGCTTCCAGTTGTTGGCCAACGCCGGGTCTTTTTTGACGGCTGACGGAACTGGCGGAACAATGTAGGGCGCATCAACAGTTTGTGAAAAACTCGCTTTTGCAGCGGTAGAAGCCACCGACTGCGCCATGGAGGGCACCGTCAACTGCGCCAGCCTTGAAGATGGACGCCCCGCTCTGACGGGTACAGAGGATGCGGCAGTTGCTACCGGGGCCGGGGTCGGCGCCGGGGCCGGCGCCACTTTAACTAAGGGCGCAGTCGAGACTACCGTCTTTTTGGGTGCTGTCGCCTCAGTTTTTTCGGCTTTCGCGATCGTCGTTTTCACTGAATCCTTTACTTCGATTGTTGCTGTCGGCTTGACAGCTTTAACGGGGGCGTTGCGGGTCACACTGGCCACGGCCACGGGGGTCGACTTTGACTCTTTGGCCTGCACCTTGGTCGCCACCAAGGGCTTGGCCAGTGCCGCCTTGACGAGCGCTGGCTTGGCAGCAACTGGCGCTGATTTGGCCATCGGCGCGGGCTTGAGCTTGACGGCCGCAGGGTTCGCTTTGGGCGCCTCCTTGGCTTTCACGGTCTGAGTTTTCATGTCTTGTCTCCTCGCTGAATTATTGTGCTTGATGACATCGCTGGCAGGTGTTCTCTTGGTGTTGCCAGCACTATCGGAAGCCTTTGCGCGGATTGCCCCGGTGCCCGCTTTCGCGGGCTGGCTCTGCGCGCCTTCTTTGGCGGGCGAGTTTACAGGTTTGAGCGCGGGAAATCCCATCAATTGAAAAAACGAGGAAAACATGGTGTTTAGCGCTTAGTGGCGCACAGTTGAATCACAGCAGACACTGTTCCATGCCTTGCAAAAAAATATCTTGCGGCAGGTCAATGCCGATGAACACCATTTTGCTGACCCGCGGCTCGCCTTGCGCCCATGCGGGACCCAAGTCACTGCCCATCAGCTGGTGCACACCCTGAAATATGACCTTTCGATCAGTGCCCTTCATGAGCAGGACGCCTTTGTAGCGCAACATGCGCGGACCGTAAATATTGACGATGGCGCCGAGAAAATCTTCCAGCTTGGCGGGATCAAAGGCGCGATCCGACTTGAAAACGAAGCTCTTGACGTCGTCATCGTGATGGTGGTGGTGTCCGCCGCCGGCAGTGTGTGAGGGATGGTCGCAGGACTCGCCGGGCGCATGATCATGGTGATCGTGCCCTTCGTGGTCGTGCTCCCCCTCTTTGAGGAAATCCGGGTCAATATCGAGCTTGGCATTGAGATTGAAACCGCGCAGATCAAACACCTCGCTCAGGGCCACTTCACCAAAATGCACCGCCTTCTGCGGCGCACGCGGATTCATGTGCTTCAAGCGGTGCATCAGGGCATCCACTTCATCTGCGGCCACCAGATCGGTCTTGCTGATAAAAATCTGGTCGGCAAATCCCACCTGACGACGGGCTTCCTGGCGTTCGTCGAGCTGGCTCTGGGCGTGCTTGGCGTCGACCAGCGTCAAAATCGAGTCCAGCAAGTAGCTTTCGGCGATTTCATCGTCCATGAAGAAGGTTTGCGCCACCGGGCCGGGATCGGCCAGGCCGGTGGTTTCGATCACGACCCGGTCAAAGTCAAGCACACCCTTGCGCTTTTTCTCGGCGAGATCGCGCAGGGTGTCACGCAGATCTTCGCGAATGGTGCAGCAGATGCAGCCATTGCTCATCTGGATGATCTGCTCTTTGGTGTCGGTGACCAATATGTCGCTGTCGATGTTTTCTTCGCCAAACTCATTCTCGATCACGGCAATTTTCTGACCATGCGCCTCTTCCAGCACGCGCTTGAGCAACGTGGTTTTACCCGAGCCAAGGAAGCCCGTCAGGATGGTTGCAGGGATAAGACTCATGGCTTTTCTTAATGAATGGGGGGGCGTCAACAGGGGGGGAGTGTAGCGGCCAATTGTTTCTGGCTTATTTACGCATCACCACCAAACCTTTGAGGTATTCGCCCTCGGGGAAATTGATGGTCATCGGGTGATCCGGTGCGCCACCCATGCGCTCCACGATGTAGCCGTCCACCTGGGCGTCAATGCCGGCCGATGCCACGATTTTGTGAAACAGGTCGGCACTGACACCGCCAGAGCACGAATAGGTGAACAACACGCCGCCCGGCGCCAGCAGTTTGAAGGCCAGCCGGTTGATGTCCTTGTAGGCCCGCGCCGCGCGGTCGGCATGGGTCACCGTGGGCGCAAATTTCGGCGGGTCCAGCACGATGGCGTCAAAAGTCCGGCCCAGCGCGCCCAACTGGCGCAGCGAGGCGTTCACGTCGGCATCGAGAAAAGTCGCGCGATCCGGCGCCAAACCATTCAGCGCCAAGTTTGCGGCGGCCTGCTCCAAAGCCGGGCCGGAGGAGTCAATCGACGTCACGTGCGTGGCCCCACCCATCAAAGCCGCTACGGTAAAGCCGCCGGTGTAGCAATAGCAGTTGAGCACACGCTCGAACTTCAGGCGCGCGCAATAGTGCGCAAACTTGGCGCGGCTATCGCGCTGGTCCAAATAAAAGCCGGTCTTGTGACCCGTGGCAATGTTGACACCCAGTTGCCAGCCGTGCTCGCGCAAGACCAGTTCCACCGGGCCGTCACCGCGCAGCCAGCCACTCATCTGCGGCAGCCCCTCCAGCGCGCGGCCGCTGGCGTCGGAGCGTTCATACAGTCTGGACAGACCAGTGGTCGACAGCAGGGCATCGGCCAGCACCTCTTTCCAGCGCTCGGCACCAGCGGAGAGAAACTGCGCCACCAGCGTGTCGCCATAGCGATCCACGATCAGCCCCGGCAAGCCGTCCGACTCGCCGTGGACCAGCCGCATGCTGTCACTATTTATATCAAATCTGGCTCTAGCCCTTATGGCGCCTGCACAAGCGGCTATTAAAAATGCTGAATCGATGCGCTGGGCTTCGACAAAACTCCAGACCCGGGCCCGGATTTTGGACGCCGGGCTGTACGCGGCCCAGGCCAGGAACTGCCCCTCGTGCGACTGCACCCGCACAGTCTCGCCGGCATCGGCCCCACCCTGGCCAATGGCAGACTCAAAAATCCACGGGTGGCGACGCAGCAAGGAGCGCTCTTTGCCAGCTTTCAAGCTAATGGTTTTCATGGGCCCATTGTCAGGCCTGGAAAAGCGGCCTCAGCCCCGGTCGCTTATAAATTGTTCGCGCCCGAGTGCGTGGGCGCACCAGCTCAGAACGTGACGGTCATCGCGGGCACGTCGACCCGGATCAGGGGCCGGGCCAGCGCGGCATGCACCGCCTGCACGTAATCCAGCGCCCATTTTTCGTCCTTGAACATATTTGCACCGGCGGCTTCGGTCACCCGCAGCACCTTGTCTGCCGTCAACACCTTGCCGCTGGCGCGCAGCGGCTCGCAGTCCAGCGCAGTGAACTGATCGTCAAGCCAGCTGCGTGCCGCATCCGGTGCCATCGGGGTCTCGCCGACGTTGAACTGAAGCTGAACCCCTTTGTCCAACAAAACCGTGACTTGATTGCGCATGGATTACCTTTTTTGATGATGATCGCAAGTGTGCCCTATTTTGGCGTTGTTGCCTTGATTTTGGCGCGCGGGTGGGCCGCATCGTAGGCCTTGGCCAGATGCTGAAAGTCGAGCCGGGTGTAGACCTGGGTCGTGGTGATGCTGACGTGGCCCAGCAGTTCCTGCACCGCGCGCAAGTCGCTGCTGGACTGCAGCAGGTGGCTGGCAAACGAGTGGCGCAGCATGTGCGGATGCACCGGCGTGCTCAAACCTGCTTGCTGGCTACGCTGGCGCAGGCGTTGCCAGATCGACTGGGCGCTTAAGCGGGTGCCGTTGCGCCCGATGAAGAGGGCGGCTTGAAGGCCACCATCAGGGTCGGCTTGCCCCGACTCTGTGACTTTGAGCGCCTGATCGCGCAGCGCCAGCCAGTGCCTCAGGGCCAGCACCGCCTTGGCGCCCACCGGCACGCTGCGGCGTTTGCTGCCTTTGCCGAGCACATGCGCCTCGCCATCCTGCAAGTCAATCCAGCCGCGTGCGTTGCCGCTGGCCACCGCGTCCAGCCCGGTCAGCTCGCCTACCCGCAGACCCGCGCCATAGAGCAGCTCGACGATGGCCGCGTCGCGCGCTTCCAGCCACGGGTCGCCGCTGCTGTTGGCAAAACTGGCCAGTTGCACCGCGTCGTCCACACTCAGCGCCTTGGGTAGCGGCTTGCCGGCCTTGGGCGCGCGCACGCCCTGCACCGGGTTGCTGCTGACCAGGCCTTCGCGCCCCAGCCAGACGTAAAAACCGCGCCAGCCCGACAGAATCAAGGCAATGCCGCGGCCACTGCGCCCGCCTGAATTCATCTGCGCCACCCAGCGCCGGATGTGGCTGTTTTGCACCTGAAGGAGCTCGACGCCGGCCTGCGCGGCGTGCTGGGACAACTTCTGCAGATCCAGCGCATAGAGTTCGACCGTGCGTTGCGCCAAGCGCTTTTCAACGCGCACGTGTTCGAGGTAGCGCTCAATCAAACCCGTCCCTGCGCTGGTCGCTTCGCCGCGTGCGAGAACCTCCGGTTGGGTACCCAACGCTGTGCTGGCCGCTGCGGGAACTGTGCCTTGCCGGTGGCCGCCTCGCGCAGCGGCAATTGCACGGTTATAGGGTGCGTTCGTCATGGCGCACCATCCGCCGGTGTGCGCGACGGCGCATGAATCTTCCGCTCTGGTGTTTGGGATATTTCTTGACCGTCGTGGTCAACACTGATCGATCGAATCACGCGGCTTTGAGCAGCATTTCTATTTTTTCTGCGTTGTATCCCCCCCCTCTCCCCCAACCCCTCTCCACCCCCTTTGGTGCGGAAAGGGGAGCGAACAGCCACATTTGGCCAACTCTTTGATGGTGGGAAAAAGGTGCGCACGGGCGCGTTGCCATCAAACAGAGTGGGGAGCTGATCGAGGCGTCTTGCACTTGGCTGCAGGCAGTTTGAGGCGAGTTGACATTGCCGCAGTGCTTGATCTGCGTGGCCGCCTTGTGGGCGACAGACCGGGAAATCCAGGGCAGGCGAGCTGATGCGAGGCCAAACTTGGCTACAGCGACTGGTCGCTGGGTTAGCGCCACTTTGAGGCCAGCGAACAGTCAAGCGTAAAGTTCCCGCCTTTAAACACGCGGCCACATGAGGCTCCCCTCTTTCGCCCGGCGGGGCGAGAGAGGGGTTGGGGGTGTGAGTGGGGAAAAAATGGCAAAAAACAAGCCCTGACCCGACGACCACACGCCGCGAAATTTGGCGATGGCGACTGGTCCCTGCGTTGCCTTCACTTTGAGGCCAGCGCACAGTCAGGTGCAAGGTTCCCACCTTCCAACACGCGGCCACATGAAGCCCCCCTCTTTCGCCCGGCGGGGCGAGAGAGGGGTTGGGGGAGTGAGTGGGGACAAGAACGTTCAAAATGCCAACCCAGTCAAGCCTGGCGCGGCAAACAAATGTAAACGTTGCCTAGCGCAATTTGGACAGCGCGGCGCTGGCCAGTTCGGCGATGCGTGCCAGCAAGTCGGTGCCCATGGTGCTGTTGTAGCGCTGCGCGTCGGGTGACGCCAGCACCAGCAGGCCAAAAGCCGGTGCCGTGCTGCCCAGCGGCCCGCTGCGCAAGGGCAGAATCGCCAGCGACGCGGCGGCCTGCGGGTCAGCCAGCCAGCTGACGACCTCAAAGCCGGTGTTGACGCCACAAAAAGGCTCGCTCAGGGACGACGCAAACAGCTTGGCATCGTCGCTCACGCCCTGGGCAAAGTCGGCCTGGGCAAAGGGCGGCGCCACGTCCCACACTTTGATGCCCACTTGCGGCACCGCAAACTGGTCCTGGATTTCGGTGGCGATCTCACCGGGCAAGGCCAGGGGATCGGTCGCGAGGAACAGGCTGCGCGCCCACTGTAAGAGCTTGTCGGTCAGCAGCAGATTGTCATGGCCGTTGCGCATCATGTCCATCAGCCGATGCTCGAGCATCTTGATTTTTTCGCGCAGCATCTGCGCCTGGCGCTCCTGCAGGCTCACGGCCCGGTTGCTGTGCGGGCTGTTGAGCTGCACGGCGGCCAGCAACTCGGCGTGGCGCTCAAAAAAATCGGGCGTATTGGCCAGGTAGTTGGCGATGTCGTCTTCGGTGATGGGGTTGGTAAAAGGAGTCGTCATAGAGAGTCAGGTAGGTTAATTTCGCCGTGAAAAACTGTGGTGGCCGGGCCGGTCATCAGCACGGGTGCTGCGCCCTGCGCCCAGGAAATAGTCAAGGTGCCGCCGTGGGTCTGCACTTGCACCGTGTCGTCCAGCAGCCCAAGTCGAATGCCGGCCACCACCGCCGCACAAGCGCCGGAGCCGCAGGCCAGGGTTTCGCCAGCGCCACGCTCATAGACGCGCAACCGGATGTGGCCGCGGTCCAGCACCTGCATGAAACCGGCGTTCACCCGATTCGGGAAAGTGGCGTGGTGTTCAATCAAAGGGCCTTGCGCCAGCACCGGCGCGGTGTCCACATCGTCCACGAGCAGCACCGCATGTGGATTGCCCATTGACATAACCGCTACGAAAACGGTAGCTGATGACGACCTATCGACGAGGGCCAGAGGCCATTTTTGCCATGATCCTGAAGGCTGTGGCGCCAGACCGGTGGCATCAAACGGGATCCCGGCCAGTTCAAACACGGGCGCGCCCATGTTGACGGTCACGCGGCCGTCAGGCTTAAGCTGCGGCTCAATCACGCCGCCCTTGGTTTGCACCCGAATCGCGTCCTTCAGCGTCAAACCCTGATCACGCACAAAACGCGCAAAGCAGCGCGCACCGTTGCCGCATTGCTCGACCTCGGCGCCATCGGCGTTGTGAATGAGATATTCAAAATCAATGCCGGGTGCGGGCGCGGGGCGCACCGTCAAGATCTGGTCAGCGCCGACGCCAAAATGGCGGTCTGCCAGCAAGCGGTAATGCGCGCTCGTCAAGCCAAATGGTCCTTGAGTCTCATCGAGCACCACGAAATCGTTGCCGGCGCCTTGCATTTTGGTAAAAGGGATTCGCATGCGGCCGATTATCTACGGCACAGGGTGTTTCACTGCGTTCTTCACCAGCTTGTTCGCGATCGCACGGGGAATGTCAATGGCGCACTGGTCGGCCACTTGCAACAGGTACAGCAGCACATCGGCAACTTCGTCCGAGATCCGCTCTTTCGTCGCGGGATTCAGATGCGCTGCCTGCGACTCTTCGGCGCTCATCCACTGGAATATCTCGCCCAGCTCCGCCGCCTCGACCATCAGCGCGGTGCTCAGATTCTTTGGGGTGTGAAAGGGCTGCCAGTGGCGCGCAGCGGCGAATTCGCGCAATTTGAGTTGAAGCGCATAAATGTCTATGGGATGATTTTCCGCGTGTTCAGTCAAGGCAAATCCTTCAATGTCATGGTGGGGGACTCCGTGATGCGTGAGAAGTCTGCCAGCTCAGACATCAGACCCCCAACACCTTCAGAACGGAATCGGCAAAGCCCTCCAGCCCACGCCCGAACAAGCCGGTCCTGGCACCGCCATGCGGCATTTCCTCGTATACATAAAAGCCCGGGCCACCACCAAAATGGTCGTTGAACAACTCTTGCCGGCCCATCAGATAGGCGCCAAAGGTTTCGCAGCGCAGGGTCGAATACGCCAGATTGGCGCTAAAGCCGATGGTGGCCGCCTGGTTGATGCTGCGGCCCTGGTCGGCGCGCTCCACGCGCACGCCGCGGCAGCCCTTGACCACCAGTTGGGCCGGGCCGTGAAATACCAGATAGCGCAGCTGCAGAGTCAGCCAGGCGTTCAGGGTGCCCAGGCGCCAATGCCGCGTGATCTTGAGCGGCTGAGCTTGCTCTTGCACCACGCCAATCAGCCGATGCGGCTGAAACACCAGCGCCGCACCCAACGGCAACGAGATGACCCCGACCTCGCTGAGCGGGTCTTTGGTGGCAGACACCACGACCGTGGCGGTGGCATCCGTGCGAATGCGGGTCAAGCCAAACAGACCCGCCGCCAGGCTGGTCAAAGGATAGGACCAGTCCAGCAGCCACTGGGTGGCCTTGTCGCCCTGCATGGCGGAGCTCTGCAGGTACTCGGGATGAATCAAGAGTTCCTGGCCGGGCTTGAGCGTGATCGCCTGCGACACCTCGGACACCTTCAAGCGGTCCGCAGCGCCCGTCATGGACGCATCGACGCCTTCAATTTGCCCGGAAACATCGGGCAACAGCGTGATGGCAGCGCGCCTTGAGGCGAACGGCGCGATCAGAAAATAGAAAAACGCCTTGATCGCCAGTGGCGCGAGCATGATGCCCAGCAACAGGGCAAGCGCCGTGGGCAGGACCTTGCCCGCCGAGTCCGACAACAGCGTGACCCAGTTCTTCTGGTAAGTGGCTTCGCGCGCGCCAATTTCCTGGTCCAGAGACTGAAACACGGCCGCCACCTGATCCTGGGCCCCTTTGACAAGCGCGTCTGCCGTTTTGATTGCCGCAAGGACCTGGCTCTGCCTCACATAAGCCGCATGCGCCCGCTGGTTCTGGGCATAGAGATCATCACGCCTTTGAGCCAGCGGCTGAACGCCTTGATTGGCCTGCGACAAAGGCAGCCACCAGGTCGCGTTGGCCGCCTTGAAGGCCGACAAGGCCGCCTCGTTGTCTTGGTAGGCGCGGTAGACCGCAGCGTGGGCCTGGCGCAGGCGTTCAAGCTCTTGGGTACCACGCCCCAGTGCGAGCGCGGTGCGCAAGGAGGCCAGGTAGTCGCGCTCCTGCACCAGCAGGCTGATCCCGGCCGAGCGCTTCAAACCCTCAAAATAGCTGGCGCAAGCCTCGCCCCCCAGCAGCACGCACATTTTGGGATCGGGCGGCGCGCCGGCGGCCTTTGACTGGCGCGCAATTTCCTGCTCCAGTTGGGCCATGCGCTGCGCCAGCGCGCTGTCGCCCGCCGCCTTGAAGCGCTGCGCGCGCTGCTCGAATTCGGCTTTTTGGGCCTGAATGTCGCGCTCCAGCAGCGCTTTGCCCGCTTTCAAGGCGGCTATCCCGTCACGCGTCAACAGATACGCCTTGACTTCTTTCTGGATCATGCCGGCGGCGACCAGCACGGCGACGATCAGCAGCAGTGACAACACATTGCGGATGATCCAGCGGCCGATGATTCCTATGAGATTGCCCAATTTTTTCCCTGACGCTGATTTTTGAAAACTGCCCCGGGGCTGATGGACCAGAGACGCAGCGACAAGCGAGGCCTGATCCAGATCACTCGCCATTGTGCACTGCTCTTTTTCTAGCCCCGATGCACCTGGCAGCCTCGGGCGCAATTCAAAGTGATGTGGCACCCGGAAGAAATCAAGGCCGCACGTCAAACCCGACTTTGCGTATTAAACCCGGCCCGGCGACTGGGCCATGCGCATGCGGTTTTGGGGTGAAAACACACGCGAAATTGAAGCTGGGGTATGCAAGTGCTTGTGGGCGCGCGCGCCCAACGCAGGCAACTATTGATCCCTGCCAGCGTACCCAATCGCTCGCAGAATCAGTCGGGTGATGTGCTTTGCGTAGGTAAAGGAGGAGAACGCGAAGCGGGCGGGGGACACGTAGCAAAGCGCATCGCCCGACTGATTCACCCACCACCGTGATACCAGCCCCGATCCAATAGACGCACCTGAGTGCTTCGCAAAAGAACCATTCATCTGAAGCCCACTCACTTTGAATCGCACCTGGCAGCCTCGACCAAGCCGATAATTTACCCATGCCACGCCCCTCCCAACTCCTGCACCCCGCCCGCCCACCCGCGCCGACCCGTCCCGCCGCCACGGTGCTGCTGCTGCGCGACACCGCCGAAGGCCTTGAAGTGCTGATGACACGCCGCTCCACGACGGCCAGTTTTGTGCCAGGCGCCTACGTCTTTCCCGGCGGCGGTATTGATGCACTTGATGGCGCCAGCCACGCCCAGGCGCGGCGCCGCGAGACCCAGAGTGACCTGCACCTGACGCAGGCGATTGCCGCCATCCGCGAGAGTTTTGAAGAGTTGGGCGTGCTGCTGGCGCGCCGACTTGATGGCAGAGCCGCCGACCAGCATGACATTGATGCGCTGGACCGGGGCAAGCCCTTTGTCGCCCAGTGTCAAAGTCGGGCATTGATGCTGGCGGCCGACGAGGTTTTTGTGCTGGCGCACTGGGTCACCGACCGCGACCTGCCGCGCCGCTTTGACGTGCCGTTTTTGGTGGCGCGCATGCCTGCGGGGCAGACGCCGGTGGCCGACGAAGCTGAGCAGTTCGAGCCGGTCTGGGTGCGCCCGGTGGACGCGCTGGCGCGGCACAAGGCGGGCCAGTTCTTCATCATCTACCCGACCATCCGCACGCTGGAGCGCTTGCTGCACTACGCCGACGTGGACGCCGTGCTGCAAGCCTGCGCGGTCAACGAGCAACCGCTGTGGACTTGCTGCCCGCGCGGCGGCCTGCTGGGCGGTTGCGAGGCCCGCTTCATGGAGCACGAACTGCCCTTTGGTGAACTGGCGCTGGTCTGCCCCGACGGACAAGTTGTGCACCCCTTGGACTGGCAGACCGAGCAGCCGGTGGCCCTCTTGAAGAACGTGCTGCGCCTGACCGCCCCCAACCCTGGCGCCATGACCGGGCCCGGCACCAACAGCTATCTGGTGGGCGACCCGGCGAGCGGCTACATCGCCATCGACCCAGGGCCGGCCGACCCGGATCACCTTGAAAAGCTGTGGCGCGCCGCTGGCGGCGACATCCGCATGGTTGTGTGCACCCATTCGCACCCGGATCACGCACCCGGCGCCCGGCCCTTGCAGGCGCTGTGCGTGCAGCACGGCCAGCCACCCCCGCCGATTCTGGGTCTGGCCAGCGCGCCGACGGCCCGTGCCCACAGTGCTTTCACGCCTGATAGAGAACTATTAAATAATGAGCTAATTACGCTTATTCCACGTGGGCTAGAGGCTGATTTGCCATATATTTCAAGCCACACGCTGCAGGTAATTCACACGCCCGGCCACGCCGCAAACCACCTGTGTCTGATGTTGCTGGAAGACCGCTTGCTGTTCAGCGGCGACCACATCCTCTGCGGCAGCACCACGGTGATTGACCCGCCCGACGGCGACATGCAGGCCTACCTCGACTCGCTGGACCTGCTGAGCGCCGCTTGCGGGGAGCACCAGCTCGAGTTCATCCTGCCCGCGCACGGCTACGTGATTGGCGGTTTTGAGGGCGAAGCAGCCGGCGCCATTGCGCGCCTGAAGGCGCACCGCCTGCAGCGTGAAGCCAAAATTGTGCAGGCGATGCAGACCCAGCCGCACGGCACTCTCGACGACTGGGTCGCCCAGGTCTACGCCGACGTGCCACCACGCATGTGGCCGGTGGCCAAGCGCTCGCTCATGGCGCATCTGGCGCGCATTGAAGCGGCTTTGTCCTGAGCCCGGCGCTTGCAGGTTGAAAACCGCACGCCTCGCCTCCAACTGCTCGCCTGTTGCACGCTGCCCCTGAGAACCACCCCTTGACCATCCTCCTTGTTGCCAGCCTGGCCCTGCTGTTTATCCTCTGGCTGCTGGGTCAACCGTATCTGACCGAGCGCAGGCGCCAGAGAATTCGCGCCCAGCCCTTTCCCGCCGCCTGGCGCGACATCCTGAAGCGCCGCGTGCCTTATGCCCGCGCGCTGCCTGCCGACCTGCAACTGCAACTCAAACGCCACATTCAGGTGTTCGTGGCCGAAAAGGCCTTCATTGGCTGCGATGGCCTGGAGGTGACCGACGAGATGCGCGTCACCGTCGCGGCGCAAGCCTGCCTGCTGATCCTCAATCGCACCGGCTATTACTACCCCGAACTGCGCCAAATCCTGGTCTATCCTGGCAGCTTCGTGGTGCAACAGGCGCACACCGACGACAGCGGTGTGGCGCACCAGGGGCGCGCCGTGCTGTCGGGCGAATCGTGGTCACAGGGCCAGGTGGTTCTGTCGTGGCAGGACACGCTGGACGGTGCCGCTGACCCCACCGATGGTCAAAACGTGGCGATCCATGAATTTGCCCACCAACTCGATCAGGAAACTGGCGCTGCCAACGGCGCGCCGCTGCTTGAACGACGCGCGTACTACGAGCGCTGGTCAAAGGTGCTGGGTGCCGAGTTTGACGCGCTGCGCATGCGCCCTGCACCCAACGAGACGTCCTTGTTCAGCGACTACGGCGCCACCGACCCGGCCGAATTTTTTGCCGTGATCTCCGAGGTCTTCTTCGAGCAGCCGCAGCGCATGGCAGAGCAGCACCCGGCGCTGTACCGCGAACTGGTGCAGTTTTACCGACTGGACCCGCTGACTTGGTGATTTCGAACCGAAATGAGGTGCCAGGCACGGTTAACATGCCGCCATGATTCACGCCAAAGCTAAAAAACCTGTTCCCCACGCCACGCCTGAAGGTGAACGCCTGGCCAAGCGCGTCGCCGAAATGGTGCCGTGTTCGCGCCGCGAGGCCGAGCAGTACATTGAAGGCGGCTGGGTCAGCGTGAACGGGCAAGTGGTGGAAGAGCCGATGGTCCGTGTCGCAGACCAGCGGGTGGAGATTGACCCCCACGCCAGTCTGCTGGAACTCGCCGCCGTGACGCTGTTGCTGCACAAGCCGCCTGGCTTCGATGCGATGGCTGCGCCGGGTCAGGCCAATCGGCAGGTCAAACCGGCGCAGCAACTGCTAAACGTGGCCACGCACGCCACCGATGACCCCTCGGGCGTGCGCCTGCTCAAGCGCCACTTTGCCAAGCTCACGGCCTGCGCGGCGCTGGAGACCGCCGCCAGCGGCCTGGTGGTGTTCACGCAGGACTGGCGTGTGCTGCGCAAACTCAGCGAAGACGCCCAATTGATGGAGCAGGAAGTGATTGTGGAGGTGGCGGGCGAGGTGCCAGCGCAGAGCCTGCAGCGCATCAACCAGGGCTTGGCGGTGGATGGTCAGCCGCTGCCGCCGGTCAAGGTCAGCCTCAACAGCACCAGCGAGACCTCATCGAAGCTGCGTTTTGCCATCAAAGGCTCGCACCCCGGCCTGATCGCCTACTTGTGCGAGCGTGTCGGGCTGCAAATTGTGAGCATGAAGCGCCTGCGCATCGGGCGCGTATCGATGACGCAGTTGCCCCCTGGGCAATGGCGCTACCTGCAAGCCCACGAGCGCTTCTAGACGGAGCCGAAGAGCTGATCACGCGCCGCATCGGTGATGGCCAGCACGCACGGGTGCGTGATGCGCCGCTCCACCGACAGCGCAAAAAATTCCTCCACCAGTTCGTCGGTGCGTCCAATGACATCGACTTCAAATTGTGAAATTGTCTCGGCTTCCAGCACCGTCGGCGCCATGAAAACACCGCGCCCCTCACGTCCAAACGCTTTCAGCAAGGCAGCGTCGTCAAACTCGCCAATGACATGGGGGTGAAGCTGGTGCCGCGTCAGCCAGCCCTCCATTTGTTGACGGATCGACGTCGATCCGCCCGGCATCAACATCGGCATGTCGTTCAGGCATTGGGGAAAGGGGCCGCGCAGCCGGGACTTGAGCGTTGGAGCACAAAAAAAGCTCATGCTGCTGCGGCCCAAGGGGTGACTGAAGGCCTTGACGCTGACACGCCTGGGCAGCGGCTCGTCGGCAATCACCAGATCCAGCCGGTGCAAGGCCAATTGCGCCAGCAGGTCCGGGAACTTGCCTTCGCTGCAGATCAGCTTGACTGGTTCCTTCACCGCCATGGCCGGCTCCAGCAGCCGATAAACCACCGACTTGGCCACGGAGTCTGCGACCCCGACTCGAAAATCGAGCACGCGCCGGCCACCGCGAGCCTGACGCACGGCAGCCTCCAGCTCCGCACCCAGCGTGAATATCTGCTCGGCATAGTCCAGCGCCAGCCGTCCGTCTTCGGTCAGCTCCAGCTGACGCCCACTTTTGCGAAACAACTTGCGCCCGAGCCATTCTTCCAGCAGCTTGATCTGGCCGGACAGGGTTTGCGGCGTGGTGTGCAGTTGCTCGCCAGCGCGCATGATGCCGCCGGCCTTGGCGGTGACCCAAAAATAGTACAGATGTTTGAAATTCATGCGGCTTCTTCTGAGTTTTTTCGACCCGTCTTGCCTGAACTGGCATGGTTTTCGGGCTCACCATTTTGTCAACATTACTCGCAATTTTCGAAGTTAAATTGTTTCAAATTCGAATTTACACGAAGTGATTGGAACTTTATAGTGCTCCTTGTGTCACACAGTGTGATTGAAACAGGAGAACAGCTATGCGACTCAGTACCAAAGGCCGATTTGCCGTCACAGCCATGATTGATGTGGCGTTGCGGGAGAAATTGGGACCAGTGCCCTTGTCCGACATTGCGGCGCGCCAGCAGATTTCGCTCTCTTACCTGGAACAGATGTTCAGCAAGCTGCGCCAGCACGGCTTGGTGGCCAGTACGCGCGGACCCGGCGGAGGCTATGCGCTCGGACTGCAGGCTGACCGCATCACCGTGGCGGACATCATCGGCGCGGTTGAAGACAGCGCTGATGCCGACACCAAAGACAAGGGGGCACATGCCCAGGCCGTTCCAGGCGCCCCGGGCAAGGACATGGCCCAGGACCTGTGGGACAGTCTGAACAGCAAGATGATGGATTACATGCAATCGGTCACCTTGCGCAGCTTGGCGCTCGGGCAACTGGCCAAAGGGGTGCGGGTTGAAGAAAAGCCGGCGCCCAACCGGGGCGTGTTCAAGAAGCCGAAACAGGAATCGGTGCAGCGCAGCGTGCCCAACTCCGTTTTTGCGCTGGGTCAGACCCTGCTGGCCAGGGCTTAGGGCTTAGCCTTGGCCTTGGGCTTTTTCGGCTTTGCCGCCGCAGCCCTTGGCACCTCCAGCGCCCCTGTCAGTTGACGCGCCAGCTCAATCACACGTTGCGAGTCAACGCCCAGCGTATCGATCAGAAACTCGATGATTTCAGAGCGCGGGTTGGCCAGTGTCGGCTCAATCATCATGACCGCAGCCGACAGGGCCAGCGCATTTTCCCGGCTGGCGTTATCCGGCAGCATTTCTCCTAGCGCGTTGAGCGCCTCCACCGGTGCCACTGCGGTAATACGGGCCTGCTCTTTAAGCAACCGGGTCCATTCAATCGTTTCACCAGCGTGCCCGCTGGTACTGGGCAATTGCGACAATAGCCGCGCCAGGCGCAGGCTGCGCCGCTCAAACGCGCCGGTTGACACCATGCCGGCCAGCACAATGCGGCACACCGATTCAGCAAAACCACCCTCGTTGATGCGGCTCAGCACCGACCCCCTAAAACTCTCCAACTCACTCAGCGCCCGCGCATAAGCCACATCTGCGTCAGGCACATCGGGCTTGATCCAGGCACCCAGGCCTTTGGGGCCGAACAGCTGACGCGTCGAGCGCACCGTGCGGGCATCGCGATCATCCCTGAATTTATTCAGACTGTCCGATATCTGCTGCGCCATTTTTTTCTCAAGCAGCTTGAGCGGGTGGTCCGCGTCAATCGAGGTGCGCTTGGCGCGCGCTTGCTTGGCCTGAGCCCGGATGAAGGGTGCCAGCGCAAAGCTGTCGGAAAACAGCTGACGCTGCAGACGCAGCGTGTTGAGCCCGCCCAAGGCATCGCCCACCGCACGCGTTGCCAGCAGCTTGACCCAGGGTCGCATCCAGGTCTTGTAGATCGCAGCATTGAACTCGGAGATTTTGCTGATGGTGGAAAACATCGCCTCTTCGTCGCGCCCTTCCGGGTTGAGCGCGCGGATGTCATTCATGGTGCGGTACTCGTAAGCCACGGTGTAGTCGCCGGGCTCAAGTTGTTCCCAACGCTGCGCCTCCTGCCCCGCCTTGGCGACGAGCTTCATCTCATACAGGCCAGGCGGCAGGCTTTCGATGACATCGAGTGAGGTGACGAGTTGGTCGTGCTCCTTGCGCGCCACATCACCGCCGACAAAAATACCCAAATGACCCACGTTTTCGTGCAGCACGTAGACGATGATGCGACCCGCCGCCGCAATGGCACGCTCGTCGCCCCAGGTGTCGATGATCCAGTTCAGCGCCTGGGGTGGCGGTGTGATGTTGTCACCCCAGGAGGCAAACACCACAATCGGCGCGGTGATGTTGCGCAGGTCAATCGCCTGCTTGCCTGCCAACATGGTGCCACGCGCCAGACGGTTGCCAACAAACAGGTTCTCAACAATGGATTCAATCTCGCTGCCCGTCATGCGGAAATAGCCGCCCCACCAGCGCTCAAACTCCAGAAAGCGCTCTGACTCGCTATCCACCTGCGACCACAGGTTGTAATATTTGTTCCACCAGGTGTTGGCCGGGTTCAACTTTTCAAAATTTTCTACCAGGTGCACGCCGTCGAAGCGGTCAGCCCCCATGTCGCCACTGAGCGAGGCCAACCACGACCCACCCAGCGAGGCACCGGCGTAACGCATCGGATTGAGTTTGGAGCTGCCGGCCCAGTAGGAGACCGGTGCGCCCATGATCATCAGCGGCCCAAACAGTTCGGGGCGCATGGCGTTGAGCGCCATCATGGCCCAGCCGGCCTGGCAATTGCCAATGACCACGGGCTTGGCGGTGCATTGCGGGTGGCGCGCGATCACTTCTTCCAGAAACCGGGCTTCGGCCTGCCCCACCGACAACAGCGTCTGCCCGTCTTCGGGCTCGGGGCGAAAGGTAACAAAATAAACCGTGTGACCAGCGCGCATCGCCATGCCCACTTCAGAGTCAGCCTTGAAGCCCCCGATGCCGGGGCCATGGCCGGCGCGCGGATCAACCACCACCACCGGGCGCGCCTGCAAATTGACCGGCATGTCTGGCGGCGCGATCAGGCGCAAGAGAGCATAGTTGCAAGGATGCGGCAGGTCGTGCCCATCGACGACCACTTCATGCTCAAACTTGAGCAAGGGCGGCGTGCCTTGCCCGAGATGCTCTATGTAGTTGTTACCCCGCTCGAGCAGCGTGTCGAGAAACAGCGCCGTGCGCTGATTCGCGTCGGTCAGGTAAGCGCCCACGTCGGTCATCGACACCCCACGAGGCTGCGCCGGTGTCGAAGAACTTTCCGGATTTGGTGTGCTGATTTTGGTCATGATGGCGTTCCTTGGGCTGCTGATTTCGTCTGATGTTATAACAGCTAAGGCCGAGGGAAACCCAGTAAATCAAGTCCAAGAAGTGGCAGCTATTTACCCGGTCAAAACCGGCTTTGAGCCGCTTCAAGATAAATTGAAACTGCCATAATGATTTATCGGTTTAGAGCCCTTCAGGCACATCAAAGAGACCTTATTCATGGACATCAAGAGCCTGCTGGATCAGCCCAGCAAACTGCCCACCATCCCGAAGGTCGCGCAAAAGCTGATCGAGAGCTTCAGCTCCGAGGATGTTTCCATCAACGAAATTGCCAGCCAGCTGGCGGCTGATCCGGCCCTGAGCGCCAAGCTGCTGCGGCTGGCTAATTCGGCTTATTTTCATGTCTCGCGCACCATAGGCACTGTCGATGACGCCTTGCGCATGCTCGGCTTTGTGATGGTTCGCAACCTGGTGCTGGGCAATGGCATGGTGGCGGCGTTTCGTCACACACCGGGCATTGATCTGCCGCAGTTCTGGCGCTACAACCTCTACACCGCCTGCGCCGCGCGCTGGCTGGCCAACAACACCGATGTCAACGCAGACATGGTGTTCACACTGGGCCTGATGCACGGCATTGGCCAGTTGCAAATGCATGCCGGCATGCCCGCGGCGATGGTGCCGCTGGACCAGCAACTGAACGTGCTGGACGCGGGGCGCGCCGAGTTGGAAAAGCAGGCGCTGGGCTTTCACTATGGCGAGGTCTCGGCCGAGCTGGCCCGGCTCTGGAACTTTCCGCAGCCACTGATCGTGGCGCTGCGCGACATTCCCCAGCCGCTGGCGGCCCAAGAGTTCTCTGCGGCCGCCGCCTTGGTGCACTTGGGCGCCTGGCGCGCCCGCACCGAGGTGCTGGGCATGGGCGACGAGGCGGTGGTGGCGAGTTATCCCTTTGCCGTGGGCAAACGATTGGGGCTAGACCCGGCCTGGGTGCCAGCGCTGGCAGCGCAAAGCCCGGGCAGCCGCAATACGGCGATCATGCCGCTGCTCCAGGAACTGACCGAAGGCCTGGACGACATGCTGGCCTGAAAAAAAGTGTGAAGCCCACCGATAAGCCGGATTCTGTGCATTGAGGTTGCCCTCAATGTGACTGCCATTAATCTGGGCCACTGATCACTCAGTGGCTCGGTGCTACCTACCCGCACACTCCGGGGGCCCCGTCAACGTGTGCCTACTTGGTATTGCTGCGCGTAGAGATTGCCCGTTTCACCCGAACTTAATCGGCTCGTCTCTGTTGCTCTGATCCTCACCTTATAACGCGCACTTGCGTACACGCATTTCAGTGGACAGCCGTTAGCTGCTACGCTGCCCTATGCAGTCCGGACGTTCCTCCAGTGCGGTGTTTCCACCCGACGTTTGCACGTCGTCCTTGCGGCTTGCACCAGCGGCAGTCTGGCGGGCTTCACGCTCGTATTATCGCGTTTTGCCCCGGCTTACAGCCCTGGCTTCTAAACTTATACCCAAAGCAATTGATCAAGTAGTCCAAAATAACTATTCAATCATTTTTAGGAGACGCCCCATGAAAGCCGACAACATCCTGCAAACCATTGGCAATACCCCGCATGTGCGCATCAACCGCCTGTTTGGCAGCAGCCACCAGGTATGGATCAAGTCCGAGCGCAGCAACCCAGGCGGTTCGATCAAGGACCGGATTGCGCTGTCCATGGTCGAGGCGGCTGAAAAAAGTGGCGCACTCAAGCCCGGCGCCACCATCATCGAGCCCACCTCGGGCAACACCGGTGTCGGCTTGGCGCTGGTCGCCGCCGTCAAGGGCTACCAGCTGATTTTGGTGATGCCCGACAGCATGAGCATTGAACGGCGCCGCCTGATGCTGGCCTATGGCGCCACGTTTGACCTGACGCCGCGCGAGAAAGGCATGAAAGGGGCGATTGCCCGCGCCGAAGAGTTGGTGGCTGCCACGCCCGGCAGTTGGATGCCGCAGCAGTTTGAGAACCCGGCCAACATCGACGTGCATGTGCGCACCACCGCGCAAGAAATTCTCGCCGACTTTCCCGATGGCATCGATGCGCTGATCACCGGCGTCGGCACCGGCGGCCACCTCACCGGCGTGGCGCAGGTACTGAAAGCCAAGTGGCCCAACTTGAAGGTGTACGCAGTGGAGCCGGTGGCCTCCCCGGTGATCTCTGGCGGTGCGCCCGGGCCGCACCCGATCCAGGGCATTGGCGCAGGTTTCATCCCAAAGAACCTGCACACCGACTTGCTCGACGGCGTGATCCAGGTCGATGCCGAGCCGGCGCGCGAGTACGCCCGGCGCAGTGCGCGTGAAGAAGGCATGCTGGTGGGTATTTCCAGTGGCGCCACCCTGGCCGCCATTGCGCAAAAGCTGCCTGAGTTGCCACCCGGCGCCACCGTGCTGGGCTTCAACTACGACACCGGTGAGCGCTACTTGTCGGTCGAGGGCTTTTTACCTGCCTGAAGAAGCGCAAAGATTCCACATCCTCGCCATTCCCGTGCATGCGGGAATCCAATGCAAAGGGTGTGGCGACAGCATGTAAACAACTGGGGCCGCTTCATTCTGTCAAAGGCCAGATTTTGATGCTCCAGCAATCACGTCCTGTTGGTGTTGACTGCCCGCGAACCCATCGACCGGAACGGACCAATCGCCTACCATCGTCGTGCACAGAACCAGATACTCGCTGATGGCAGTTGGTGGGCCTTGGATATCAACAACGTAGTTGATCCAAGCACCAAGCGATCACCACGCGTCGCGTCGTTTCAAATGACCGGTGTCATCATTGCAGTGTGTGGAGGCACTGACCGATGGGGAAGACGTGATCCTTTACATGAACTGCGGCTTCAGCCATGCGCCGGATTCACGCCACCTTGTTGTGAAGGTCGTTCAGACCGCCCGACGGCGCCGTGAGACGACGAGGCCGACCAAGGCCACGCCGATCAGCGCCAAGCTACCGGGTTCAGGGACTGCATTGGCACTTACATTCGACCAATGGGCAGTGTAATCAGCGAGCACTGGAACTGGATTCCCTATCGCTGGATCTGCGAAGTTGTAAGCCTGCATGATGACCGCCGAGAACCCAGTGGTGCCGTCGATTGTGCTGTCGGTGTAAACAGTCGATCCGTTGATCAAGAAGTTGAACGCCGTGCCGGTGAAATCAATTTCGAAAGAGGTCCATGCATCGAAAGCCACCGCGACAGAGCTGTCAACCCAGCCGCCGCTGACGTCGCCGTCAAACACACGATAGCGCGCAGCGCCACCATAGTTGGTGAACCCAATGATCGGATATGCCGAAACCGCGGCAGTAGCGTCGCTCATCACGCCCCACATGTCGCTGCGCACATTGCCGCTGGCCGCGTCGCGCCAAGCACTTGGAATGTACAGATCGGCTGCTATGGAGGAGCCCGTCCCGCCAGAGATGAGGTGTTGGCGACCTTGCGTGTTATAGAAACTGGACTGGTAAGCTGCCGGACGGTTTGCCAAGTTGCCTGCTGACGTGATTTCAATTCCAAGAACGTCGCTGCGGCCTTGGTAGCTGCCCACGTTCGAAAAGCTGGTTGGGTCATACCGGTCGACCGTCCAACCGGTTGGTACGTTGGCAAAGTCAGGCATCAATGGCGCAGCATGCGCTGAAACGACCGCGACGGTTGCAGATACTGCGCAAATAGCGCGGCAGGCGAGTTTGAAGGACATATTGGGCTCCCGTTTGTGAACTTGTTGCCAGAGTTTTGGCTTTGAGCAGGATCCAATTTCCTGCATCGCAGAAAATTAAGCAAATTTCACGCCACTTTAATTTAGTTACAAAAAAAATCAATTGAATCAAAGCTGTTGGCACTATTTCACACAGCTACCAAGGCTTTAAGCCTAACCGCATGTAAAGAAATCCGACAGTTTTATCGGGCAGGTGGCATCCTCTCCCAACTGGCGTGGCCGCAACTCCAAGCACCCCAACGTGCTAAGTACGTGGCCGGGGGCTGGGCGCCGAGCTTCAGAATTGCGGCGTCAGCGGTGCCGCCAGCGGTTAGGAAATTCAACCGCATGAGGAAGTTCTTGATGGCGAACAACAGCAGCAAGGGAGCCGATCAAGGCGGAGCTTCACCGGCCGCAATGGGCACCAAAAATCAGTGTAATTTGTAACCAAAAACTTTTACACCCAAGTACGGATGGTGGCTAGTGCAAAGGTTAATTCGAGCCCGGCCCCTTTTCTGTGATACAAAATAGGCCTCTAGCCCTCGTCCGTATTGCCTGATGCGCTATTAAATTTGCACCATAAGCCCGTTTCAATTCTTAATGACCACCACCCCCACACCCACCCAACGCAAAGGCATCATCTTGGCTAGCGGCTCCGGCACGCGTGTTAACATCGGCGTTCACAAAATGAACCAAGCACAATCTTCACCCTTCAACGAAGAATCCCACCTCAAGGTCTTGCGCCTGCTGGTGGGATACCCGCGTTTGAGCCAACGAGAGGTGAGCCAGACGCTGCGGGTGAGTCTGGGCAAAACCAGCTTTTGCCTCAAGGCCCTGGTTGACAAGGGTTTGATCAAAGTGAAGCGCTTTCGCAAGCGACAGAACCAGCCGGCCTACGCCTACCTACTGACCCCCAGCGGTATCCCTGAAAAGGCGCTCTTGCTACGCGCTTTCTGAAACGCAAAATGGAGATAAACCATGCAAATCGCAATTGACTTACCCAATGATTTTGTGGCGTTTCAAACCATCACAGACCTCGAACAAGAAGTCCGATCGTCCTACGCACTCTGGCTTTATCAGCGCGGGCGCGTCACGCTGGCCAAAGCCGCCGAGCTGGCAGGCATTAGCCTGTATGACTTCATGAGCCTGTGCAAAAGCAACCAAGTTCCCGTGATAGACATGACGCGCGAGGAACTTCTTGACGAAATAGCCGGGTTCAACCCGGCATGATTCTGATTGCGGATGCCTCCGCGCTTATCGCACTTGCGTCGTGCGATAGCTTGGCCATCCTTGATGCCCTTTTTGGCACTGTTGTAGTGCCCGAAGCGGTGTACTTCAAAGTGGCTGTCGGCGACAGGCCACAGTCTGAGCGACTGCGCACGTATCTGACTGGCAAAGTCCGTGCGGTGGGCCCTTCGTCGTTCCGTGTGGAACTTGACTTGAAAAATACAATGTTGTAGTCGCGCCCGGTGGGGCTTGTTGGCAACTCGCTGGCGAGTTGTCCACAAATCCACAGGGCGGATGTTCATTCAACAG